>Ga0209050_1000198_pt1 | contig 134820 bp, 126 predicted proteins | sample Araplavi_mTSA_r2_FD_184276 | JGI IMG/M metagenome (GOLD analysis project Ga0209050, IMG submission 184276) | Arabidopsis root microbial communities from North Carolina, USA - plate scrape MF_Cvi_mTSA_r2 (SPAdes) (version 2) | ecosystem: Host-associated > Plants > Roots > Endosphere | place... | reverse complement strand
AGCAGCTTGGTTCCGAGGTCGGCCACCGCCCGGTCGATCTCGGCCGGGCTGACGTTGCCGCGCGGCGCGCCCTTGTCGCCCCGGGGGCTGCCGGCGCGCAGGCTGCGCCAGGCCGACTGCAGCTCCAGGAAGCTGTCGCGCGGCCCGGCCAGCCGCTCCGGCCCGACCACCGGGCGCTCGCGCTCCTCTTGCAGCGCGCGCGCCACGACGACCAGATGGGCCGCCAGGTTGCCGCTGTCGACCGACGACACGTAGCGCGGCTCCAGCGGCCGCAGGTACTGGGTCTCGTACCAGTTCAGCAGGTGGCCGTTGTAGGTCTCGAGCTTGGCCATGCTGCCGAGCGTGGCTTTCATGCGCGCGAGGAAATCGCCGCCGGCCAGCCAGCCGAGGTCGCGCGCCCGGGTCAGCGCCAACAGGTACAGCCCGATGTTGGTCGGCGAGGTGCGGTGCGCGACCACCTCTTCCGGCTCGAACTGCACGTTGTCCGGCGGCAGGTGGTTGTCGGCCGGGCCGACGTAGTCCTCGAAGAAGCGCCAGGTGCGGCGCGCGACGCGGCGGAATTCGCGCAGGTCCTGGTCGCCGGCCAGCCGGCCGGCCAGCAGCACCGGCGAGCTGATCGCGACCGCGATCACCGGCGCCAGCCACCACGCCGCCAGCAGCGGCGCGGCGGCGACGATCGCATCGCGGTTGAACAGCAGGATCAACGCGCTCGACGCGATCAGCGGCAGCGTCGCGCTGCTGATGGCCCAGCTGAACTGCCGCAACTGCCCGCCCGCGGCCGCCTTGGCCTGCGCCGCGGTGCGCCATTCGAGCATCTTGCGCTGCGAGACGAAGGTGCGCCAGACGGCGCGCGCGATCGCATCGGCCATCACGCAGGCGCTCTGCGCCAGCAGCACCAGCTCGATCAGCGCATGGCCGGCCACATGGCCGAGCTCGCGCGTCAGCTGGATCGGCCGGTTGCTGCGCACGCCCTTGGGCACCGGCGCGAACAAGGCCGAGAACCAGCCGAGCAGTCCCGGCAGGCTGATCGACGCCAGCACCAGTGCGAGCCACGCGAGCGGCTGCGCAGCCGGGTCGATGAAGGCCGCGACGACCAGCGCGAACGATGCGATCGGCAGCAGCGAGCGCCGCAGGTTGTCGAGCATCTTCCAGCGGTTCAGCGGCGACAGCGGCTCGGCGCGCACGCCCAGCAGCCACGGCAGCAGTTGCCAGTCGCCGCGCACCCAGCGGTGCGAGCGGGCCGCGGCCACCTCGGAGTGCGACGGCGAGTCCTCGAAGAACGCGACGTCGCTGACCAGCGCGCAGCGCGCGAACGCGCTCTCGAACAGGTCGTGGCTGAGCAGCGCGTTCTCCGGCACCCGGCCCGACAGCGCGGTGTGGAAGGCCTGCAGGTCGTACAGCCCCTTGCCGGTGTAGGTGGCCTCGCCGAAGGTGTCCTGGTAGGTGTCGGAGATCGCGGCCGCGTACGGGTCGACGCCGGCGCCGCTGGAGAAGATCCAGCGGAACACCGAATGGTCCTCGGCCTGCGGCAGCAGGAACGAGATGCGCGGCTGGAACAGCGCATAGCCGCGCTCGACGCGGCCGGTCTGCGGGTCGATCTGTGGCCGGTTCAGCGGGTGGGCGGCGGTGCCGACCAGCCGGGCCACCGAACCGACCGGCATGCGCGTGTCGGCATCGAGCGTGATCACGTAGCGCACGCCGCGCGGCACGCGCTCGGCGCTGCCGTCCTCGAACACGTACGAGGTGCCGGCCTCGCCGATCAGCAGGCGATTGAATTCGTCGAGCTTGCCGCGCTTGCGCTCCCAGCCCATCCAGGCGCCTTCGTTCTCGTTCCAGCAGCGCGAGCGGTGGAACAGGTAGAAGCGGTCTTCGACGCGGCCGTCGGCGGCCGTGCCGTTGGCAGTACCGGCCTGCAGCGGGTAGCGCAGGTTCAGCAGCGCCACCGCCTCGCGGGCCTTCGCGAGCAACGCGGCATCGGTCTCGAGCGACTGGTCAGGCGCATCGCGCCAGTCGGTCAGCAGCCCGAAGCGCAGCTGGTCGTCGCGGTTCGACAGGTAGTGGCGCTCCAGTTCGCCGACCTGGTGGTCGACCTGGTCGAGCTGGGTCAGCATCGTCGGCACCACCACCATCGTCTTGCACTGCGGCGGCAGCCCGTGCGAGAACTCCAGGCGCGGCAATTGCGCCGGCCTGAACACCCGGCCGAGGATGCGGTTGATCAGCAGCACCGCGATCTCGGAGGCCGGCCAGACCGCCAGCAGGAAGATCACGAAGGCCGGCAGCGACACATGCTCCTCGCCGTAGCCGGCGCGGAAGGCCAGCGCGGTGAACGCGAAGGTCAGCGACAGCACCAGCGCGGCGTACAGCACCAGGCGGGTGTGCGGCACCGCGTCTTCGATGCGGCGCAGCGGGTTCGGCGTCAGGCCGATGCTGCGCTCCAGTTCGGGCCGGCGGTCGGACAGCAGCCAGCGGCCGATGTCGGTGTCCTCGCCGTCCTGGCCGGCATCGCTGCCCGCCTCGGTGCCGCGGGCGCGGCCGCGGCCGAAGCGGTCGACCACCAGTTCGGCGAGGTCGGGTTCGGGCAGCCCGCTGCGCAGGCTCAGCCGCTCCAGCTCGCGCCGGTACAAGGCCTTCGAATGCGGGTCCATGCGCGCATAGACGCTGTTGCGCTGCAGCGCGCGGTCGACCAGCGAGGTCTTCGCGAAGATGTCGACCCAGTCGCTCAGCTCGATCGCCTTCACGCTGCGGAAGATGTTGCGCACCCGCACGTCGAGCATCGTGCGCACGACCAGGTCGTCTTCGATCGCGCCGGCCTGGTGGACGATGCCGACGCCTTCGGCATGCGCGCCGCCGGCGATGCTGGCCGGGTCGTCGTAGCGGCGGCGCTGCGCCAACTGGCCGAGGTAGGCCTGGCGGAACACCGGCGACGCGTTCTTCAGGTCGGGCACTGCCGACGCGGCCTTCTGCGTCGGGCCGCGCGACGACGACGAGGTCAGCGCCGCATCGGCCACCAGGTCGGCCGCATGCGCGCCGCGATGGATCTCGAGGATCTGCTCGGCGCAGGCCCGCAGCTGGCGGATCAGCAGGAAGTTCAGGATCGGCGCGAGCAACGCCAGCTCGCGCAGCATCAGCGGGTGCACCTTCTGGTACTCGACCAGCACGTGCACCAGCTCGTCGGCCTCGAAGTCGAAATCGCAGGCCTCGAGGTAGAAGTGAGAGAACAGCTCGATGCGCGCGCGCGACGGGTGGCCGCCGGTCTGGTAGGCGGGCAGGCCGCGCACCGCCTTGTCGGGCAGCTGCTGGCTTAGCGCGGTCTGGATGCGCTCGATGACGTAGAAGTTGTCGACCAGCCACTGCGCCGCCTGCGACAGCGAGCGCTGCTCGTCGGTGAAGGTCTCGATCTGCCGCACGCAGGCGCGCAACTCCTCGATCGCACGCGTGAGCTCGCTCTTGAAGCGGGCCCGGCGCACCGAGCGCGACGGCGCATCCCAGCGCGAGAACGCGCCGGCGAATTCCTCGATCGCCGCAGGCAGCGCGAAATCGAACCCCTCGTAGACCGTGATCGAGGGATTCATCGGCCCACCCCCGGAGGCGCCTCGCCGCGCACCGTCAATGTCGTTGCGTCCACGAGAGGCTCGCGACCTGCGTGGACAGCCCGTCGCTGAACGACACCATGACCATGCTGATCACCAGGAACGGCACACCCACAGCCCACATCAACAGTCTTTTCATTCGCCACTCCCGTCGGCAATTCGTGAATCCGGGCAACCCTTGAATCCGGACAACTGGAGAACGAGTCTAGGGAGCGGCCCCCGCCGACACAGCCGGACGACAGGGCCTTTGTCTGTCGGTGCTGTCCTACGCCGACAGGCGTGGCGCCGCTGTAGGCTGGCTCCTACATGCGCTTCCGCGCTCTTCCGTCAGCCGCGGCGTTGCCCGATTCATACAATCGATCCCATGTCTGTCGGCATCCTCGCGGCCCATCTCGTCACGTTTCCCGCGGAAATGGCAAGATCCGTGACCTTTGCAGACAGTGTTGTCGCGCGGACTGCGGGTGAACCCGGATCCTCGCTGCGCATGCCTCGCCGGTTGAAGAAAAATCCAGAAGTCGGGACATGCTGAAAACCTACATCGTCGAAGACAGTCCGGTGATCCGCGAGAACCTGATCGCGGCGCTGGAGGAACTGGTGGCCGTCGAAGTCGTCGGCACGGCCGACAACGAGGCCGCCGCGCTGTACTGGCTGAAGCAGCCGCGCAACGGCTGCGACCTGGTGATCGTCGACATCTTCCTGAAGAGCGGATCGGGCCTCGGCGTGCTGTCGGCCAGTGCCGACCTGCCGGACCAGACCAAGCTGGTCGTGCTCAGCAACTATGCGACGCCCGACATGCGGCGCAAATGCCTGGAGCTCGGTGCGGACAAGGTGTTCGACAAGTCGAACGAGATCGATGCGCTGATCGGTTATTGCCAGCGACTGGCCTCGGGCGAGGCCGCCAATTCGAGTTCGGGGAGCTTGTGACGCGGGTGGTGTCGCAGGTGAGGCAGGTGAGGCAGGTGAGGCAGGTGAGGCAGGTGGTAGTGCACCACTGAAGCGCCCTGCGCGGCCCTCCCGGGCGGCGCACGGCGCGTGGGCGGACCCGTTACTGGATGAGGCCGTTCTTCAGCGCATAGTAGGTCAGGTCGCTGTTCGACTCGAGCTTCATCTTCTCCATCACGCGGGTGCGGTAGGTGCTGACGGTCTTGACGCTCAGCGACAGGCTGTCGGCCATGTGGCCGATGGTCTCGCCCTTGGACAAACGCAGGAAGACCTGGAACTCGCGCTCGGAAAGCTGCTCATGCAACGGGCGGTTCGCGTTGCCGCCGAGGTTGTTGGCCAGCAGTTCGGCGACGGCCGGGGTGATGTACTTGCGGCCGCGGGCGACCGTGCGGATCGCGGTGACGATCTCTTCGGGATCGCATTCCTTGTTCAGGTAACCGCTCGCGCCCTGGCGCAGCAAGGTGGTGGCGTAGTGCTCTTCCGGAAAACCGCTGAGGATCAGGATCGGCAGGTCGGGCTCGCGGGCGCGGATCGCGGCGAGCGCGTCGACGCCGCTTTGCTGCGGCATCGACAGGTCCATGACCAGCACGTCGATCTGTTCCTTGCGCACGATGTCGAGGGCCTCGCGGCCGTTGGAGGCTTCGGCGACGACCTGCAGATCGACTTGCTCCGCGAGATACTGGCGCAGACCGGCGCGCACGAGCGCGTGGTCGTCAACGATGGCAATCTTGATCATGAGCGACTGTCCCCTGTGGTTGGACTCCAATCGATTCTAGAGGCACACAGAAAAATCGCATGAAGAACTTCTTTCACCGATTCAAGCGCAGTGCCTTCACGTTCCCGCTCGCGGTGGTGACCGCGCTGACGCTGATGGGCATCAGCGAGACCGCGTACCGCACCTCGGTGGAGGCCCTCGATCGCCTCGGTGAAATGGGGGTCGCCCGCACCAACAACATGGTGCTGCTGCGCCAGGTGCTCGATGCCGAGAACGGCCAGCGCGGCTACCTGATCACCGGCCGCCCGGAGTACCTGAAGCCCTACCGGTCGTCGATGGCGAACATCGGCGAGACGCTGCGCACGCTTGGCGAGTATTACGCGCACGAGCCCGACCGCGTCGCCGACTTCACCGTGCTCGCGACGCTGGTCAGCCGCAAGGTCTCCGAGATGGACACCACGGTGCAGCTGCGCGCCGACGGCCGCGACGAGGCCTGGCGCGCGGTGATCGAGACCGACATCGGGCGCGAGCAGATGGAGAGCATCCGCCTCGCGTCCGAGCGTCTGGTGGCGCGCGAATCGACGCTGATCGCGGCGCGCCGCGACGAGGTCTACCAGACGCTGCTGCTGAGCCGGCTCGGCGTCAGCACGATGACGGCGCTCAGCGTGCTGGCCTTCTTCATGTACCTGCGCCAGTCGAACACGCTCGAGAAGGAACGGGTGCACAAGAAGGAGGCGCTGCAGGCCGAGCGCGACCTGCTGGAGGTGCAGGTGACGGCGCGCACCGCGCAGCTGACCGAGCTGGCGCAGCATCTGCAGACGGCCCGCGAGGACGAGCGCAGCCGGCTCGCGCGCGACCTGCACGACGAACTGGGCGCGTTGCTCACCGCGGCCAAGCTCGACGTCGCGCGGCTCAAGTCGCGCATCACGATCCACACGCCCGACATCACCGAGCGGCTGGTGCACCTGAACGACACGCTGAACGAAGGCATCGCGCTGAAGCGCCGCATCATCGAGGACCTGCGGCCGTCGTCGCTGAGCAACCTCGGGCTGCTGGCGGCGCTGGAGATCCTGGGCCGCGAGTTCGCCGAGCGCTCGGGCGTCAAGGTGGTCAGCGATCTCGCGCCGGTGTCGCTGAAGCCGTCGGGCGAGCTGACGGTGTACCGCCTGGTGCAGGAGGCGCTGACCAACGTCGCGAAGTACGCGCAGGCGCGCCAGGTGGTCATCACGCTGAAGGCGCGCGGCACGCTGGCCGAGGTCGACGTGCACGACAACGGCACCGGCTTCGACACGCAGATCGCGCGGCCGTCGAGCCACGGGCTGCTGGGCATGCGCTACCGCGTCGAGGCCGAGGGCGGCCGCATGGCGATCCAGTCGACGCCGGGCACCGGCACGCGCATCCAGGCGACGCTGCCGCAGCTTTGACAGGACGGCGCGAGCAGGCGGCCGGCCATCGTCGGCCCCCTCCTACATCGCATCGGCTCGCCGTCCCATTCCTCGCGGCAGACCGCGCTCCTAGAGTGGTTCCATCGTCAACCACCCATCCCAAAGGAGCCCGGACATGCTGTATTACGCCGTCGTGTTCTTCATCATCGCGCTGATCGCCGCCCTGTTCGGCTTCGGCGGGATCGCGGCCAGCGCCGCGGGCATCGCGAAGATCCTGTTCATCATCTTCGCGATCATGGCCGTGGCCGCATTCCTGTTCGGCCTCATCAAGCGCGGCACCTAGCCCAGGCTTGCGGCGGGGCGCCGCCTCGCCTAATTTAGTTATCCCACACGCACAACCCAAGGAAACAGCCATGAGCACTTCCACCTTCAAGACCGACAACCTCAGCACCCAGGCCAGCGACACCGTCAACCGCCTGGCCGACTCGGCCGACAGCGCGGTCAAGAGCACGCGCCGCGTCGCCAACACCGCGCTCGACAGCGCCGAAACCGCGATCGGCGAAGCCCGCGACACGGCCGAACCGACGATCGCCCGCCTGGCCGGCCAGGCCGAAGCGCTGGCGCGCCGTGGCGTCGATGCCGTCAAGGACACCGCGACCCAGGTGCGCGAGCGTGCCGCGTCGGTCGGCGATGCCACCGTGCGCTACGTGAGGGACGAACCCGTCAAGTCGGTGCTGATCGCCGCGGCGACCGGTGCCGCGCTGATGGGCCTGCTCGCGCTGATCCAGAGCGCGCGCCGCAACAACCAGTGATCCCCGCCGTGGGCGCCGGGCGACCCGGCCGTACGGCGTTCCACGCCGCGGCCGGGTTGGTCGCGTCCCCATTCCGCCACTCGCTGTAGCTCTTCCGGTGCTGCCATGATCCATCCGTTGATCAAGCTCGTCGCGACCCGGCCCGAACTGGTGGCCGATCACCTGAGCGCCTATGCCGCGCTGATCGGCAGCGAAGCGCGCCAAGCGCAGAGCCGCTGGACCGTCCGCCTGTTGCTCACCGCGCTGGCGCTGTGCTGCGTCGGCGTGACGGCGGTGCTCGCCGGTGTCGCGCTGATGCTGTGGGCCGTGACACCGTCGCTGCAGGCCGATGCGGTGTGGGCGCTGTGGGCCGCACCAGCCATCCCGGCGGTGGTGGCGGTGGTGGCCGGCCTGCTCGCGCGGCGGCCCGCGGCCGAACCCGCCTTCGCTGCGGTGCAACAGCAATTCGAGGCCGACGCGCGCATGCTCGGCGAGGTGGGCGCGACATGACCCACGTTGAAGAAGGCCAGCTCGACCCCGGCCTGCCGGCGATCGCGCCGACGACGGCATTGAGCCCGAAGGAACGGCTCGCGGCCTCGCGCGAATCGATCCGCCATGCGCTCGTGAAGGCGAGCGCGCCGCGCGATCCCGATGCCGCCACCGCACCGCAGGAACCGGGCTGGCTCGGCACGCTGGGCGACGCGCTGTCCGACCTGCCGGCTGCCGCGATCGCGGTGCGCTGGCTGCGTCGCTGGTGGGCCGGCCATCCGTGGCGCACCACCTTCGAGTTCGCGCGCGATGCAGGGCAGGAACTGGCCGGACCGCTCGCGAAGAAGCACCCGTGGTGGCTGCTGGTCGGTGCGTTCGTCGGCGGCATGCTGCTGACGCGCGCGAAGCCGTGGCGCTGGCTGTCGGGCGGCGCGTTGCTGGCCGGGTTGCTGCCGCGCTTCGACCTGGCGTCGATCATCAACTGGGTCAACCTCGCGATCGCGGACTTCACGCGGTCGTCGCCTGCCGCGACGAAGCCGGCCGCGACAGCTGCCAACGCATCGCCCGCGACCGCAGCAGCGCCTGCGACCACGCCATCGTCGATGCACGTGCCGCCGCCGACCGGCACCGACTTCACCGTGCACTGAACGCCGCAAGCGTATTTCTTTCAGAGCGCGCCGTCGGCGCGTTTCTTTTTTTGCCGATCGAATTCGGCGTCATCGCGCGGTCGATCGGCAAAGCATTCCGTCCTACATGCGCTCACGACAGCGTCCGATGGCCTGCCTCGAGGGCCCCCCATAGAGTTGCCTTCATCGAAACGAACTCGCACCAAGGAGAACGACATGCTGAAGTGGGCCATCATCTTTGCCGCCATCGCACTGGTGGCCGGCGTGTTCGGCTTCACCGGCATCGCCGCCGGCGCAGCAGGCATCGCGAAGTTCCTGTTCGTGCTGTTCCTGGTGCTGTTCGTCGCCGTCGTCCTGATCGGATTGCTGGGCGCGAAAGCGATCAGCAAAAAGTGATGTTCTTCTGAATGCCGCGACACGGGCTCGCACGGGTGGGGGCCTGATGTTCACCTTCCTGCCGACCACCTGCACCACAACGTTTCCACACTGAAGGAGAACCACCATGTTTGTCCGCAACACCCTCGCCGCCGTCGTGTCCGCCGTCGCCCTGCTGTCCGCCACCGGCTGCGCCGTGACGCGCGACCAGTCGTCGGTCGGCCAGTACGTCGACGACTCCGCCATCACCACCGCGGTGAAGGCCAAGTTCGTCGGCAACAAGGACGTCGATGCCTCGTCGATCAGCGTCGAGACGCTGAACGGCACCGTGCAGCTGTCGGGCTTCGCGAAGAGCGCCGGCGAGAAGAGCACCGCCGAATCGATCGCCCGCAACGTCAACGGCGTGAAGTCGGTCAAGAACGACATCCTGATCCGCCCGTAATCCGCAAGACCCCCACGGCTCGTCCGTGTGAAGGCGCACCACCCTGCGGGGTCGTGCGCCTTGCGGCGTTGAAGACAGGGCGCTCGGTGCGCCGTCTTCGCACACGATGTCTGTCCCCGGCACCCTGACGCCCTCGGCAACCCCTCCGGTCGACGCGAGTCGCGATGGTGCCGCCGCGCTGGCCGGCGACGCAGCCGCCACGCTGAACGAGTTGCCGCCCGGCCCGCTGCCGCGCTCCGCGCCGGCGGCCACGGTGATCGCGACGGTGGCAGTGATCGGCGCGCTGTGGTGGGGCCAGCGCTTCCTGGTGCCGGTGGTCGCGGGCCTGATGCTGGCGATGCTGGTCGCGCCGGTGGTGACCTGCCTGCGAAACCTGCTGCGCAGCCAGATGCTTGCGGTGATGCTGTCGCTGGTGCTGTTCCTCGCGCTCGCGGCGCTCGCGTCGATGGCCTTCGGCGGCAAGCTGCTGCGCATGGTGGACCGCAGCCCCGAGATCATCCGCATGGTGGCCGAGCAGATCGCACCGACCGAGAAAGACGAAGACTCGGTGCTCAAGCGCTCGCGCGATGCGCTGCAGGAACTCGACCGCGCGGCGCAGGGCATGGCCAACGGCGCACCGCCGCCGAAGCCGTCGCGGCAGAAGCTGATCCCGGCGGCGCCGGCGCACACGCTGACCGAGACCGTCACGCTGTGGATGCGCGACACCGCGTTGAACGGCTCGACCATCCTGATGAAGTTCGCCGGCGACCTGACCATCATCGTGTTCGTCACGTTCTTCGTGCTGAGCGGCGGCAGCCCGCTCGCCAGCCGCTTCATCGACCTGTGGGGCGGTCGCTCGCAGTCGCGCATCCGGGCCTGCCGCGCGCTGCACGAATGCTCGCGCCAGATCCGGATCTATGTCGGTGTGCTGCTGGTCACCAACGTGCTGATCGGTTTCGCGGTGTGGGCCGCGTTCGCGTGGGCCGAGATCCCCGATGCGGCGATGTGGGGCGTCACCGCGGCGGTGCTGCACGTGGTGCCGTATGTGGGGATGGGCATCCTGACGGCGTTCGGCGCGGCCGAGGCCTTCCTCGCGCACGGCACGGTCGGCGCGGCGGTGGGAACCGCGGCCTACCTGGTGGTGGTGTCGACGTTGATCGGCACCGCGGTGGCCGCCTGGCTGCAGAGCCGCGCCGCGCGGATGAATGCGGCGGCGGTGTTCATCGGCCTGGTGTTCTGGGGCGCGCTGTGGGGCGTGTGGGGGCTGTTCCTCGGCCCCGGGCTGATCGTCGTGATGAAGGTCGTCGCCGAGCATTCGCGATCCGCCAACCGTCTCGCTCGCTTGATGGAAGGGTGAGCATGGCGCAGGGCGAGGCCGCCGACGCCCCGAGGCTCGCCGCCCGCGCCTGGCACCGGCTGGTCGCGAGTGCGCCGGGGCGGGTCGTCTCGCTCGGCGTGCGGACCGTCAACCGCTTCATCGAATGCCACGGCGCGCGCCAGGGCGCGGCGGTCGCGTTCTATGCGGCCTTCTCGATGGCGCCGCTGCTGGTCGTCGTCACCAGCCTGCTGGTGTGGCTGCTCGGCGACCAGAGCGCGAACGCGACGATCGTCGATGCAGTCGGCCGGCTGCTCGGCCCGAGCGAGGCCCGCACGCTGGCCGACCTGCTGGCCAGCGCACCCAGCGCCGCCACGCGGCTGCTGTCGCGCGAACGGGCCGGCGGGTTCGCGGTCGCGGCACCGGTGATCGCGGTGCTGACGATGCTGATCGGCGCGGTCGGCGTGTTCGTCGAATTGCGCGCGTCGTTGCAGGAGATGCTCGGCGCACCGCCCGAGCGCGGTTCGCTGTGGCGGCTGGTGCAGATCCGGCTGCTGTCGATGGGCGTGCTGCTCGGCTGCGGCTTCCTGCTCGCGGTCGCGATGGTGCTGCAGGCGGTTGCGCTGCTGGCCATCCACTGGGTGGTCGACCAGACGGATGCGCTCGGCCCGGCGCTCGGGCCGCTGCTGCAGTCGGTGGAGCTGCTGTGGTCGTGGCTGGTGATGACGACGCTGTTCTCGCTGCTGATGGTGTGGCTGCCCGATGCGCACCTGCGTGCGCGGCATGCCGTCATCGGCGCGGCGGTAGCGGCGGTGCTGTTCCTGGCGGGGCGCTACGGCATCAATGCGTACATCGCCGGCACCGCGTTGCGCTCGACGCTGGGCGCCGCCGGATCGTTCGCGGCGCTGCTGGTGTGGATCTACTGGTCGTGCCAGATCTTCCTGCTGGGCGCGGCGCTGGCGGTGGAGATCGGAGCGCATGAGCGGGTGCCGCAAGCGGCCTGACCCGTGCCGCCAGGTACACCATCGCGCGCTCACGCAGGCCGGCCGGCAGCGATCCAGGCCTCGGTGACCCCCATCGTCACGCGGCAACGCGCGCAGTTGAACGCTTCGAGCTTGCGCAGTTCTTCGCGCAGCATCACCGCATCCTGGTCGTCACCCGTCAACCCGCTCTTGAACAGCTCTTCGGTGTCGAGGCGCGAGTGGCGGTTGCCCTCGAGCCGCGACGACGACCACGACAGATCGATCAGCAACTGCGTCAGCACTTTGCGCACATAGGTGCCCGCCGGCTGCTGGCCCTGCATGCGGCCGAGCTCGGCCAGTTCTTTCGCGAGATCGGCCGGCAGCATCGCGTTGTCGTTGGGGCGGTAGTCTTCGACGAACCCACGGCGGTAGGTGACATGCAAGCGAGAGCCGACCGGTTGCTGCAGTTCCTCACGCAGCGCGAGCGCCGCAGCCGACCAACGAGGCTGCAAGGCGGGCGGATGCTGGCGGGCGACCGACGATCGATTCCAGGCATGAGGTCAGATTCGAATGATTCGTCCGATCGTCGGCGAATCAGATCCATCCGACCAAGGAAAAGGGCCCGCAGCGCGGGCCCTCTGGCATGGTGCGAGCCGGGTTCAGCGGCTGAACCCACCCTGGCGCGGGCGCTGCGGCTTGCCGAAGCCGCCCTTGTTGGCGCCCGGGCCGCCCGGCTTGCGCGGCGCGAAGCCGGCGTTGTTGCCGCGATCGGCCGGCGCGCGGTCGAACGCATGGCGCGGGGCGCCGTCATGCGGCGGACGGTTCGAGAACGGGTTGTCGCGACGCTGCTCCGGCGCCGGGCGATCGAACGAACCGCGCGGCGCGAAGCCGTCCGGGCCGCGGGTCGCAAAGCCTTCGCCGCGCGGCGCGAAGCCGTCGTTGCGCGGCGCAAAACCTTCGCCGCCGCGCGGCGCCGGCCGGCCGAAGCTCTTGCCGCCCTGGTGGCCACCGTGACCGCCGCGGCCATGGCCGAACGGCTTGCCGCCGAACTTGCCTTCCGGACGGGCCGCGAACATGCGCGGTTCCGGCGACTTCGGCTCCAGGCCAACGATCGTCTTGACCGGGATGTTCTGCGTCGTGAAGGCCTGGATGCGGCGGATCATGCCGGTGTCCATGCGCTCGGCCAGCGTCACCGCCAGGCCGTTGCGGCCGGCACGGCCGGTGCGGCCGATGCGGTGCACGTAGTCCTCGGCCTTCATCGGCAGGCCGTAGTTGATCACGTGGCTGATGGTCGGCACGTCGATGCCGCGCGCGGCGACGTCGGTGGCGACCAGCACGCGCAGTTGCTTGTTGCGCAGGCCCTGCAGCACGCGGGTGCGGCGGCCTTGCGGCATGCCGCCATGCAGCGACGCCACCGCATGGCCCATGTCGGCCAGGCGATCGGCCAGCCAGTCGGCATCGCGCTGCGTGCTGGTGAATACCACCGCCTGCTCCATGTCGCGCTCGGTCAGGATGTGGTCCAGCAGCGCGTTCTTGTGCGCGCCGTTGTCGGCCCAGTGCAGGCGCTGCTCGATGTTCTCGTGCGTGTCGGTGTGCGAGGTGACCTCGATGCGCTGCGGATCGCGCAGCAGGTCTTGCGCGAGGCGGCCCACGTGGCCGGCGAAGGTCGCGCTGTACATCACCGTCTGGCGCTCTTGCGGCAGCTGGTCGGCGATGGTGCGGATGTCGTCGATGAAGCCCATGTCGAGCATGCGGTCGGCTTCGTCGAGCACCAGCATCTCGACGTTCTCGAGGATGGCCTTGCCGCTGTTCAGGTGGTCGAGCAGGCGGCCGGGGGTCGCGATCAGGATGTCGAGCGGGCCGCGCAGCGCCTTCAGCTGCGCGCCGTACGGCACGCCGCCGACGACGGTGGTCACGCGCAGGCCTTGCACATGCTTGCCGTAGACGGTGGCCGCTTTGTCGACCTGCATCGCCAGTTCACGGGTAGGAGCCAGCACCAGGATGCGCGGGCCGTAGACCATGCCCTTTTCGCGGCGCTTGTTGTTGTCGCCGCGGGCGGCCAGGATGCGCTGCAGGCCGGGCAGCACGAACGAGGCGGTCTTGCCGCTGCCGGTGCTCGAGGCGACCATCAGGTCCTTGCCTTCGATGGCCGGCGGAATCGCGCGGGCCTGCACGTCGGTCGGGGTGTCGTAGCCGGAATCCTTGACGGCTTGCAGCAGGGCGGCGTGGAGGCCCAGGGCCTCGAAATTGTTCTCGGAACTCATCGATTTCTTTCTCGAACACGGTGCCGCCGGCCCCAAGGGCACAGCAGGACACCAGCGTGCAGAAGCGCACGCGGATCAGTCGCTGGGGAGAAGGTCCGAACCCAGATCGGCGAGAAGTGCTCGCGCCGGTGCCGGGGAACATGGGAACAGTCAAAGCGACGGCATCGCCGCCAACCATTCCCTGGCGAGCCCCTGTCGGGCAGCGTCGCTTCGGATTTCGATCAGGCCGCACCGTGGTTGGAAACCACCGTGGGAAGACTCGATGAGGTCAGAGGGGATGAACGAAACGCCGCGGAGGTGTCACAAGGACAAAACTGCGGCGAAGCGCGGATTCTAGGGGCTTGCGGGTTTTCCCGCAAGCCTCGATGCCCTTCAAGCTTGAGAGGGCTCTATCGCGCGGACTACTTCGCCAGAAAGTGCTCGCGGTAGTAGGCCAGCTCGTCGATCGATTCGTGGATGTCGGCCAGCGCGGTGTGCGCCTGCGCCTTCTTGAAGCCGGCGAGGATCTCCGGCTTCCAACGCTTGGCCAGCTCCTTCAGCGTGCTGACGTCGAGGTTGCGGTAGTGGAAGAAGGCCTCCAGCTTCGGCATCGTGCGCGCGAGGAAGCGGCGATCCTGGCAGATGCTGTTGCCGCACATCGGCGACGTGCTCTTGCCGACATAGCGCTTCAGGAAGTCGATCACCTGCGCCTCGGCCGAGGCCTCGTCGATGGTCGACGCCTTCACGCGGTCGATCAGGCCGCTGCGGCCGTGCGTGCCCTTGTTCCAGGCGTCCATCGCGTCGAGCGCCGCGTCGCTCTGGTGGATCGCGAACACCGGGCCTTCGACGCGCTGCGTCAGCTGGGCATCGGTGACGACGACCGCGATCTCGATGATGCGGTCGGTGTCCGGGTACAGCCCGGTCATCTCGAGGTCGATCCAGACCAGGTTCTGGTCGCTCTGCTGCAGCGGGCTTGCGATGTCGCTCATGGGTTTTCTCCTTGCGGGCATTCTCGCCGACCGGCGCCCTACACTTGCAGCCCATGCAAGCCTTTCACCTGACCCTGCTGTTCGCCGCCGCGCTGCTCGCCTCGCTGGGCTTGCGCCTGTGGCTCTCGACGCGCCAGATGCGCCATGTCGCAGCCCACCGCGGCGCGGTGCCGGATGCCTTCGTCGGCAAGGTGTCGCTCGAGGCGCACCAGAAGGCCGCCGACTACACCCTCGCGAAGGGCCGCTTCGGGCTGGTATCGATGGCCTTCGGCACCGTCGTGCTGCTCGGCTGGACGCTGCTCGGCGGGCTCGACGCATTGAACGACGTGCTGCGCGATGCCATTGCGCCGCGCTTCGGCGGGCTCGCGTACCAGCTGGCGCTGGTGCTCGCGTTCTCGGTGATCGGCGCGGTGCTCGAGCTGCCGTTCGAGCTGTACGCCACCTTCCGCCTCGAGGCGCGCTTCGGCTTCAATCGCATGACCTGGCAGCTGTTCGTGCGCGACCTGGTCACCAACACGCTGGTCGGCATCGTGCTCGGCCTGCCGATCGTCGCGCTGATCCTCTGGCTGATGGGCGCGGCCGGCGCGGGGTGGTGGTTGTGGGCCTGGCTCGCCTGGACGGCCTTCGGCCTGTTCGTCCAGGTGGTGTACCCGCTGGTCGTGATGCCGCTGTACAACAAGTTCGAGCCGCTGCCCGACGGCACGCTGAAGGAGCAGGCGCTCGCGCTGATGGCGCGCTGCGGCTTTACCGCGCAAGGCTTCTACGTGATGGACGGCAGCAAGCGCTCGGCGCATGCGAACGCGATGTTCACCGGCCTCGGCAAATCCAAGCGCGTGATCTTCTACGACACGCTGATCAACAAGCTGAGCCCGCCCGAGATGGAAGCCGTGCTGGCCCACGAGCTCGGCCACTTCAAGCTGCGCCACCTGCTCAAGCGCAGCCTGACGATGACGGTGCTGAGCCTGCTGGCCTTCGCGCTGCTGGGCTGGCTGTCGAACCAGGCCTGGTTCTTCCTGGGGCTGGGCGTGCAGCCGTCGCTGGCGGCACCGAACGACGCGCTGGCGCTGATCCTGCTGATGCTCGCGATGCCGGTGTTCGGCGTGTTCGCCGGACCGCTGGCGGCGCGCGTCTCGCGCAAGCACGAGTTCGAGGCCGATGCCTACGCCTGCTCGCAGGCGAATGGCCAAGACCTTGCTGCGGCCCTGCTGAAGCTGCATGAGGACAATTCGACGACGCTGACGCCGGACCCGGTGTACGCGAGCTTCTACTACTCCCATCCGCCGGCCACCGAGCGCCTGGCGGCCCTTCAGACGCAAACGCGTCCCCAGATCCACCCGCAACCGAGCTGAACCATGAGCAACCTGCTGCACCTGAAATGCAAGGCGCTGGAAGGCGCCGACGCGATGGGCCCGAACGAAATCCGCAGCCACCTGGCGCAAGTCAGCGGCTGGCACCTGAACGACGGCGCCATCGAGAAGACCTTCAGCTTCAAGAACTACCACGAGACGATCGCCTTCGTGAATGCGCTGGCCTGGATCGCGCACACCGAAGACCACCACCCCGAACTGGCCGTCAGCTACGACCGCTGCGTCGCGCGCTTCAACACGCACTCGGTCGGCGGCATCTCGCTGAACGACTTCATCTGCGCGGCCAAGGCGGACGCGCTCGTCGCCTTCCTCGCTTGAGCCACACGGTCGCGCTCGACACCGGGCTGGTGGTCGCGGGCCACGGGCGCCACTACATCGTCGAGACACCCGAAGGCGAGCGCATCGTCTGCCACCCGCGCGGCAAGAAGAGCGCCTGCGTGGTCGGCGACCGCGTGCGCTGGCAGGCCACCGGCGACGAAGGCGTGATCGAGCATGTCGAGCCGCGGCGCAACCTGCTGTTCCGCCAGGACGAATGGAAGACCAAGTCGTTCGCCGCCAACCTCGACCAGTTGCTGGTGCTGGTGGCGGCCGATCCGGTGTTCAGCGAATCGCAGCTCGCGCGCGCGCTGATCGCGGCCGAGAGCGCCGGCATCCCGACGCGCATCATCCTGAACAAGGCCGACCTGCCGCAGATCGCCGCGGCGCGCGAGCGCCTGAAGCCTTACAGCGCGATGGGCGCCGACGTGATCGAGCTGGCGCTGAAGACGCGGCCGCAGGAGGCACGCGACCGCCTCGGCCCGCTGCTCGCCGAGCGCGCGACGCTGGTGCTGGGGCCGAGCGGCACCGGCAAGAGCACGCTGATCAACCTGCTGGCGCCCGATGCGCGGGCCCAGGTGGGCGACATTTCGGTGGCGCTGAACTCGGGCCGCCACACGACCACCTCGACGCAGTGGTACTGGCTCGATTCGGCGCGCACGACGGCATTGATCGATTCGCCGGGGTTCCAGGAGTTCGGGCTGCGGCAGATCGAGGCGGCGCAGCTGGCGATGCTGATGCCGGACATCCGCGCGGCAGCGACCGACTGCAAGTTCTACAACTGCACGCACCAGCACGAGCCCGGCTGCGGCGTGCTGGCGGCGCTGGCGCGGGGTGAGATCAGCGAGTCGCGGCACCGCATCTACGGCGAGATCCGCGAGGAACTCAGCCGGCAGCGCTTCTGAGTTGTCCTGATCAACCGATCAGGTTCGCGAGCGACAGCAGCGCCAGCAGCAGCATCCACAGCACGACCGAGCGCCACACCAGCCCGACGATGCTGCGCAGGTGGCCGGTCTGCGGCGGTGCCCCCGGCGTCGAGCCTTCGGCATTCGACAGCTCATCCGGTGCGCCGCTGTCGAAGGTCTTCGAGCGGTCCGGCGTCACGCCCGGCGCGGCGCTGCCGCCAAGCTGCACCCCCACCGCCCCGGCTGCCGCCGACAGGATGATCCCTTCGTTGGCATGCTTCCACAGCCCGGCGTCGCGGCGCCAGCACGACACCGCCTCCTCGAAGTTGCCGACCACCGCGAAGCCGAAGGCGGTCATCCGCGCCGGCAGGTGGTCGATCAGCCCGAACAGGCGCTGCGACAGCGCCAGCAGCCGCTCGTTCACCGGCGCGCCGACGGTGCGGCTCTTGAAGGCCCAGTAGCGGCTCGCGAACTCGGCCATGCGGTAGAACACCGCGCCGGCCGGCCCGAGGCCGAGCGACGACAGCACGACGAACCAGAAGAAGACGCCGAACACATGGCGGTGCGCGGCCAGCAGCGAATGCTCGATCACGTGGCGCAACAGTTCGGCGCGCGGCAGCTCGCTGGCGTCGAGGTGGCGCCATTCGGCCAGCAGCCGGCGCGCGGTGAGCTCGTCGCCGCGCTCGAGCGCGTCGCGGATGTCGGTGAAGTAGTGGCTGAACTGCCGAAAGCCCATCGTCAGGTACAGCACGACGACGTTCCAGGCCAGCGCCGCGACCAGGCTGAAGTGCACGACGACGGCGAACACCCCCCAGGCCAGCAGCGCCGGCACCAGCGTCGTCACGCACCAGACGACCCAGGCGTGGTGGTCCTGGCCGGCGTCGAAGTTGCGGCCGGTCCAGCGCATCCAGCCGGTCAGGCCGTCGTGCACGAAGTTGCGGCGCGGCAGCGGCTTCAGTTGCTCGATCAGCAGCGCGAACAGGACGGCGAAGAAACTCATGGCCCGCGATGATAGCGGCGAGGCTTCATCGGGCGGGCTCAGGCGGCGAGGAATCGGTACAGGTTGCGCAGCATCGCCGCGGTCGCGCCCCAGATGAAGTACTGGCGCGGTCGGCCATCGGCGCCGACGCCGGTCCACGGCATCGACAGGAATTCGCGCTTCACGCCGCCCACCTCGACGCTGTGCCGGCGGTGGTTGGCCGGGCTCATCAGGAACGCGAGCGGCACCTCGAACACCTCGGCGACCTCGAACGGATCGGCCTGGATCGTGAAGCCCTCGCGCAGCAGGCCGACCACCGGCGTCACGATGAAGCCGGTGCCGGTGGTGTACAGCGGCAGGCTGCCGAGCACGTCGACATACTCGCGCGCGAGGCCGATCTCTTCGGTCGCCTCGCGCAGCGCGGTGTCGATGGCGTCGGCGTCGTAGCTTTCGGCACGGCCGCCGGGAAAGCTGATCTGGCCGGGGTGGTCGGTCAGGTGGTCGGTGCGCTGGGTCAGCACGACGCACAGCACCTCGCGCTGCACCAGCGGCACCAGCACCGACGCATGCGCCGGCGCGCGGGTGCCGAAGGCGCGCTCGGCGGAGACTTCGGGCGACCAGGCCGGCGGCGCGAGGAAGCGGTGGCGCAAGGCTTCAGGCGAGAGCTGCGGCAGCGCAACGGCGGGAAGGTGGTCGTCGATGCCCTCGACGGGCAGTTCCAGCGGGTTGAAGCTCAGCGGCATGGAGCGATTGGACAAGAAAAAAGCCGCCTCGGGGAGGCGGCTTCTTGTTGACCGTGATCGCTGTACAGCGATCAGGCCAGCTTCTCCTTGATGCGCGCCGACTTGCCCGAACGGTCGCGCAGGTAGTACAGCTTGGCGCGGCGCACATCGCCGCGGCGCTTGACTTCGATCGTCGCGATCAGCGGGCTGTACAGCTGGAACGTACGCTCCACGCCTTCGCCGCTCGAGATCTTGCGCACGATGAAGCTGGAGTTCAGGCCGCGGTTGCGCTTGGCAATCACGACGCCTTCATAGGCCTGCAGCCGCTTGCGCGTGCCTTCGACGACGTTGACGCTGACGATCACCGTGTCGCCCGGGGCGAAAGCGGGAATGGTCTTGTTGAGGCGAGCAATTTCTTCTTGCTCGAGGGTCTGGATCAGGTCCATGGTTTCTCCTGTGATCTTGCCGGCGCGATTGCTGGGTACTGTGCAGCTGGGTGCCGCAGTACTGGTGTGGCCACGCAAGAATGAGGCGGCCACGCCCGGCAGAGGATCGAAAAGCCCGCGATTATAGCCCGAGGCCGGCGAGGAACTTCTCGTCGAGTGTGCTGAGTTCGCCACGCCCGCGGGCGGCAGCGATCAATTCGGGGCGGCGCCGCGCGGTGATCTCGAGCGAACGGTCGCGCCGCCAGCGGGCGATGTCGGCATGGTGGCCCGACAGCAGCACCGGCGGCACCGCATCCGGGCCGCCCGCGGCGTCGAGCACCTCGGGCCGGCTGTAGTGCGGGCAATCGAGCAGGCCGTCGGAAAAACTGTCCTGCTGGTGCGATTGCGCATCGCCCAGCACGCCGTCCTGCAGCCGCGCGACGCCGTCGAGCAGCGCCAGCGCCGGCAGTTCGCCGCCGGACAGCACGAAATCGCCCAGGCTCAGCTCCAGCGTGACATGGCGGTCGATGAAGCGCTGGTCGATGCCCTCGTAGCGACCGCACAGCAGCACCGCGCCGGGGCCGGCCGCGAACTCGCGCATCACCGACTGGTCGATGCGGCGCCCGGTCGGCGTGAAATGCACGACCGGCACCGCGGCGCCATCGCCCCGCTCGCCGCGGATGGTGGCGAGCGCACGCTCCAGCGGCTCGACCAGCATCACCATGCCGGGTCCGCCGCCGTACGGGCGGTCATCGACGCGGCGGTAGTTGTCGTCGGCGAAATCGCGCAGCGGCCACAGCCGCACATCGACCTGCGCCGATTCGAACGCGCGGCGCGTCACACCCACGGTGAGATGGGGCGAGAACAGCTCGGGGAACAGCGTGACGACGTCGAAGCGCATCGCGCGGGATCAGTAGTCGAGGCCCCAGTCGACGGTGATGCGGCGCTGGTCCATGCTGACATCGTCGACGTAGGCGCCGACGAACGGGATCAGCCGCTCTTCGGCCGGCGTCGCGGCGGCGAGCCGCAGCACGCTGTGCGGGCCGGTGTCGATCAGGCCGGCGACCGTGCCGAGGGTCTGGCCCTCGCGGTTCACGACCGTCATGCCGATCAGGTCGACCCAGTAGTACTCGTCCTTCGCAGCGGTCGGGAAGCTCGCGCGGCTGACGAACAGGCGCGCACCGCGCAAGGCCTCGGCCCCGTTGCGGTCGGCCACGTCCTGCACCTGGGCGACGACACCATCGCCGTGCTCCTTGACCTGCACGACCTTCAGCAAGGACGGAAAGGCGGCTGCGGCGGTCGCCGGCAGCTTGATGCCTTGAGGCTCCGGCGGTTTCACGAACCACCGGCGCGAAGAAAACAGCGCCTGGGGATCGGAGGCGAAAGGCTGGACGCGAACCCAGCCCTTCACGCCCCAGGCATCGAGGATCCTGCCGATCTCCACCGCGTCCTCGGGCCAGGCGGGATCTGTCATCCCGGTCGGCCCCGGCGCGGCGGTCATCGACACGTCCTCAGGCCGGGCTTCAGGCAGCGGCGACCGGGGTCGCGGCCTTGGCCTGGGCGACCAGGCGCTCGACCGTCGGCGACAGCTGGGCGCCGACCGAGGTCCAGTGTTCGATGCGGTCGAACGCCACGCGCAGCGGCTGTTCGGCACCGGAGGCCACCGGGTTGTAGAAGCCGACGCGTTCGATGAAGCGGCCGTCACGGCGGACGCGCGAATCAGCGACGACGATGTTGTAGAACGGACGCTTCTTGGCGCCACCACGTGCGAGTCGAATCACGACCATGTTGTTTCCTTGGAGATTGTCGAAAACATCCACCGCACCAGGAGACACTCAGGGCAAGCAGATCAGGGGCCGGTGCCGTAGATACGCCGACCCTCCGGGTCGACCGTCACCGAAACCCGGCATTATAAACTCGTCCCATCAACTCGCCACCCGCCATGTCCGAGAGCCTCATCACGATCCGCGCCAGCACGGCGGCCGACCTTCCCGCCATCACCGCCGTCTACGGCTGGAACGTGCTGCACGGCACCGGCACCTTCGAGCTCGAGGCGCCGGACCTCGCCGAGATGACCCGCCGGCGCGACGACGTGCTGTCGAAAGGCCTGCCCTGGCTGGTGGCCGAACGCGGCGGCGAGGTGCTCGGCTATGCCTATGCGAACCACTTCCGGCCGCGCCGAGCCTACCGCTTCTGCCTCGAAGACTCGATCTACCTGTCGGACGCCGCCCGCGGGCAAGGCGCCGGCAAGGCGCTGCTGGCCGCGTTGATGGCGCAGTGCGAGGCATTGGGCGCCCGCCAGATGCTCGCGGTGATCGGCGATTCGGCCAACGCCGGCTCGATCGGCGTGCACCGCAGCCTCGGCTTCGAGCACACCGGGCTGCTGAAGTCCGCCGGCTGGAAGTTCGATCGCTGGCTCGACGTGGTGCTGATGCAGCGCGCGCTCGGCAGCGGCGACGCGGTGCCGCCGGCCGCGGGGCAATGACCATGGCGAAGTCGAAGACGCTCGCGACCTGGATCGCGCTGATCGGCGGCAGCCTGGGGCTGCACCGCTTCTACCTGCACGGCCCGCGCGACGTGTGGGGCTGGCTGTGGCCGGTGCCGACGCTGATCGGCGCCTATGGCGTGCTGCGGGTGATCCGCATCGGCCAGGACGACCCGCTGTCGTGGGCATTGATCCCGCTGCTGGGCATCGCGGTCGCCGCGGCGATGCTGGCCGCCATCGTCTACGGGCTGATGCCCGACGAGAAATGGAGCCTGCGCTTCAACGCCGGCGAGCCGGTCGCGCCGGCCGGCTGGGCGGCGGTGATCGGCGTCGTGATCGCGCTGCTGCTGGGCGCCACCGTGCTGATGGCGACGATCGCCTTCGGCGGCCAGCGCTACTTCGAGTACCAGGTCGAGGAAGCCCGGAAGATCAGCCAGTAAGGCGAACCGTCACGGGAACATCGTGAAGCTCGCCCAGTAGGCGATCGCCGCGACGAACGCCGCCGCCGGGATCGTGAAGACCCAGGCCCACACGATGTTGCCGGCCACGCCCCAGCGCACCGCCGAGGCGCGCCGCACCGAGCCGACGCCGACGATCGCGCCGGTGATGGTGTGCGTGGTCGACACCGGGATGCCGAGCGCGGTCGCGAGGAACAGCGTCATCGCGCCGCCGGTCTCGGCGCAGAAGCCGCCGACCGGCTTCAGCTTCGTGATCTTCTGACCCATCGTCAGCACGATGCGCCAGCCGCCGAACATCGTGCCCAGCCCGATCGCCAGGTAGCAGCTGCCGATGACCCAGCCGGGCGGCGCCTTCGAATCGGCCGCCGCATAGCCGGTGGCGATCAGCAGCATCCAGATGATGCCGATGGTCTTCTGCGCGTCGTTGCCGCCGTGGCCCAGGCTGTACAGCCCGGCCGACACCAGCTGCAGCCGGCGGAACCAGTTGTCGACCCGCAGCGGCGAGCTGCGCCGGCAGATCCAGGCCACCGCCACCATCGCCAGCGAGCCGAGCAGGAAGCCGAGCGCCGGCGAGATGAAGATGAACGCGACGATCCACAGCAGGCCGCCGCCGACCAGCACGCCGACGCCGGCCTTCGCGATCGCCGCGCCGCAGATGCCGCCGATCAGTGCGTGCGACGAGCTCGACGGGATGCCGTACCACCAGGTCACGACGTTCCAGACGATCGCGCCGATCAGCGCGCCGAACACCACGTGGTGGTCGACGACGCCCGGCACGATGATGCCCTTGCCGACGGTGGCCGCCACCGTCAGGTTGTGGAACACCGAGATCGCCAGCACGTTGAAGAAGGCCGCGAACACGACCGCCTGCTGCGGCTTCAGCACGCCGGTCGACACCACGGTGGCGATGGAGTTCGCCGCGTCGTGGAAGCCGTTCATGAAATCGAAGACGATGGCCAGCGCCACCAGCAGCGCCACCACCCAGAAGGCGACCTGGACCGATTGCATCCGCAGCCCCGTCCGCTTACGAGTTCTCGAGGACCACGCCCTCGATCAGGTTGGCGACGTCCTCGCAACGGTCGGAGATCGATTCGAGCTGCTCGTAGATGGCCTTCAGCTTGATCAGCTCGCGCACGTCCTTCTCTTCGCGGAACAGCTTGGACATCGCGGCACGCATCACCCGGTCGGCGTCGGATTCGAGCTTGTCGATCTCCTCGCAGGTCTTGATCGCGGCTTCGGTCGCATCGGGCTGGTTCAGCTTCGGCAGCAGCGATACCGCGTGCTGCACGCGCTCGCAGCACTTGGCGCTCAGGTCGCCCAGGCGCAGCACCTCTTCGGTCATCGCGCGCACGTCGTACAGCTGCATGGTCTCGGTGGCGTCCTGCAGCAGGTCGACGATGTCGTCCATCGCGTTGATCAGGCCGTGGATCTGCTCCCGGTCGATCGGCGTGATGAAGGTCTTGTGCAGCAGCCGGTTGACCTCGGCGGTGATGCGGTCGGCGGCGCGCTCGGCGGCCACCACCTCGTTCGCATGCTTCTCGCGCAGGTTGAGGTCGCCGTAGTTCTCGATCATCAGGATGAAGGCGCGCGCGCCTTCGACGATGAACGCGGCGTGCTGGTTGAACAGCTCGAAGAAATTGCCTTCACGCGGCAGCAGCTTGCCAAACAGCATCGAAGTCTCCAGGGGTCGGCCGCGCTGTCGTCGCGCTGTCACCAATTTTTCACACGGCGCAGTGTAGCCGGGCCCTTCAGGCCAGACGGGGCTGCGCGCCGGGGTCGAAGAACTCGCGCGGGCCGCGGAAGCCGCCCAGCCGGTCGAGCAGCGCGTGCCAGTCGGCGTCGCGCTCGATCGGGTTGAGGTGCTCGGTGTTGACGGCCAGCACCGGCGCCGCGTCGAAGACCTCGAAATAGCCGGCGTAGGCGTCGGCCAGGCGCTGCAGGTAGTCGGCGCCGATGCGCTGCTCCATCGCGATCGCGCGGCGCTGGATGCGCTGCAGCAGCGTCGCGGTCGGCGCCTGCAGCCAGATCACCAGGTCGGGCTGCGGCACCTGCGGCGCGACCTGGCCGTACATCTGGGCGTAGAGGCGGTACTCCTCGTCGCTCAGGTTCAGGCGCGCGAAGAGCGCATCCTTGGCGAACACGAAATCGCTGACGACGGCCTGCGAGAACATGCCCGGCTGCGCCAGCGAGCGCACCTGGCGCAGCCGCTGGAACAGGAAGAACACCTGCGTCTGGAACGCATAGCCGGGCTGGTCGGCGTAGAAGCGCTCGAGGAACGGGTTCTCGCCGGCCTGCTCCATCATCGGCTCGGCGCCGAGGTGGGCGGCCAGCCGGCGCGCGAGCGAGCTCTTGCCGACGCCGATCGGCCCTTCGATCGCGATGTGGCGGAAGCGCTCCAGCCCCATGCCCGCGAGAGAACTCATGAGCGGAAGATGAAGAACACCGCACCGACCAGGCACAGCCCGGCCCACACGTAGTCGAGCTTGAACGGCTGGCCCATGTAGATCATCGCGAACGGCACGAACACGCCCAGCGTGATGACCTCCTGCGTGATCTTCAGCTGCGCGAGCGAGAAGCCGCCGGCATAGCCGATCCGGTTGGCCGGCACCTGCAGCAGGTACTCGAACAGCGCGATGCCCCAGCTGATCAGCGCGGCGACGAACCACGGCTTGTCGGCCAGGCTCTTCAGGTGGCCGTACCACGCGACCGTCATGAAGACGTTCGACGCGATCAGCAGCACGACGGTCTGCACCGAGACGGGGATGGCATTCATGGGTCGATCCGCGAAAGAGGTTGGAAGTCGAGCCCGGCGAGCAGCGCGGCGACACCGCCCCGGCCGGGCACCTGCAGGTCGGGCGCCAGGTCGGCCAGCGGCGCGAGCACGAAAGCCCGCAGGTGCATGCGCGGGTGCGGCACGGTCAACGTGGGTTCGTCGATGGCCTGCTCGCCGTACAGCAGCAGGTCGAGATCGAGCGTGCGCGGCGCGTTGCGGTACGGCCGCTCACGGCCATGGGCGGCCTCGATGGACTGCAGGCCGGCCAGCAGCGCCAGCGGCGGCAGCGTGGTGCGCAGCCGCGCGACGGCGTTGACGAAGTCGGGCCCCTGCGCATCGACCGGCTTGCTGCGGTACAGCGGCGACGCCTGCAGCGACTCGACACCGGGCAACGCGGCCAGTTCGCCGAGTGCGCGCGTCAACGTGGCGCGCGCATCGCCGAGGTTGGCGCCCAGGCCGACGAAGGCCCATCCGGCGCGGGCGTCATTCGCCGGCATCGCCGCCGGAGGCCGGGGCAGCGCCGCCAGCCCCTTCCGCGCCACCGGGCTTGCGGCGACGACGACGGCGCTTGCGGGCCGGCTCGGCCGACAGCTCGCCATCGGTGGCTTCAATGGCGTCGTCCGCCTCGGCAATTTCACCGGCGTCGCCCGCCTTCGCAGGGGCTGCGCCACGCGGCGCGGCAGCCGTACGCGGGCCGGACGACGACGAACGCCGCGAGGCCTCGCGAGGACCGTCGCGCGATCCGTCGCGCTTGCCCTGCATCAGCCGATGCCGCTCGTCCGGATCGGCCAGCGAGAAGTCTTCCCACCAGCGCGCCAGCTCGGCGTCGATCTCGCCGGCATCGGCACGCAGCCGCAGGAAATCGAACGCGGCGCGGAAGCGCGGCTGCTCGACCAGCGTGAACGGCCCGTTGCCGGTGCGGCGCTCGAAGCGCGGCTGCATCAGCCAGATCTCGCGCATGTCGCCGGCCAGCTTGCCGCGGCCGGAGATGTCGCCGATGCGCGCATCGAACACCGCATCGATCGCCTGCTGCAGCGCCGGGAACGGCGCCTCGCCGCCCTTCTTCAGGCGCAGCCAGCGGTCGAGCACCTCGTGCCACAGCATGCAGGCCAGCATGAAGCTCGGTGCCACCGGCTTGCCCTCGGCGACGCGGCGATCGGTGTCGGCCAGCGCGAGCTGCACGAACTTCTGGCGTGCCGGGTGCTTCTGCGCATCGTCGAGCATCACGTCGAGGATCGGGAACAGCCCGCGCGCCGCGCCGGCCAGGCCCTGCTTGTGCAGCTCTTCGATGCTGGCCAGCGCATGGCCGGTCTGCAGCAGCTTGATCATCTCGTCGAAGGTGCGCGAGGCCGGCACGCTGTCGAGCAGCGCCGCCAGCTCGCGGATCGGCGCGCGCGTCTTCGCATCGATCGTGAAGCCGAGCTTGGCCGCGAAACGCACCACGCGGATGATGCGCACCGGGTCTTCGCGGTAGCGGGTGACCGGGTCGCCGATGATGCGCAGCACCTTCTTCTTCGCGTCCTTGATGCCGCCGTGGTAGTCGACGACGATCTGGCGCTGCGGGTCGTAGTACATCGCGTTGACGGTGAAGTCGCGGCGCGCGGCATCTTCGATCTGCGGGCCCCAGACGTTGTCGCGCAGCACGCGGCCGCTGGCGTCGACCGCATGGGTCTTGCCGGCCAGCTCGCTCTTCGAGGTCTTCTCGTTGCCGCTGACCTGCTCGGAGGCCGCGGCGTCCATCATCGCGCGGAAGGTCGAGACCTCGATCACTTCATGCTCGCGCCCGCGGCCGAACACCACGTGCACGATGCGAAATCGCCGGCCGATGATGAAGGCGCGCCGGAACAGGCCCTTGACCTGCTCGGGCGTCGCGTTGGTGGCGACGTCGAAATCCTTCGGCCGCAGCCCGACCAGCAGGTCGCGCACCGCGCCGCCGACGATGTAGGCCTCGTAGCCGGCATCGGCCAGGGTCTGCACCACGCGCACCGCGTTCTCGTCGACCAGCGCCGGGTCGATGCCGTGCTCGGCGGCCGCCACTTCGACCCGCTTGCCCTTGGGCACTGCGATCGGTGTGCTGGTCTTGCCCAGCAGCTTGTCAATGAACTTCTTGATCATTGGTTGAAAAGTTGTAGTACACGCCAGCCTCGCTCACGCGCCACGGTCTCCAGCGTCGGCGAGGGGTTGGTCGCCACCGGATCGGTGGCGCATTCCAGCAGCGGCAGGTCGTTCGGCGAATCGCTGTAGACGCTGATGCGTTCGAAATCCTGCAGCCGATGCCCCAGGCCTGCCAGCCACTCGCGGGTGCGGGCTGTCTTGCCGTCTCGAAACGAAGGTGTTCCGTGGATCCGGCCCGTGATGTTACCCGCCGGGCCGCGCTCCAGCTCCACGGCCAGCAGGTGCGGCACGTCGAACGCGCGGGCGATCGGCGCGGTGACGAACTCGTTGGTCGCGGTGACGATGGCCACCAGGTCGCCGCGCGCCTGGTGGTCGCGCACCAGCGACACTGCGGCCGGCAGCATCGCCGGCGCGATCACCTCGCGCATGAAGCCGGCCTGCGCGGTGGCCAGTTCGGCGGCCGGGCGGCCGCGCCAGGCGCGGGTCGCGAACTCGATGTATTCGTGGATGTCGAGCGTGCCGGCCTGGTACTGCACGTAGAAGGCGTCGTTGGCGCGGCGGAATTCGTCGGTCTCGACCCAGCCCAGGCGCAGCATGTGCTCGCCCCAGGCGTGGTCGGAATCCAGCGGGATCAGCGTGTGGTCGAGGTCGAACAGGCAGAGGTTCATGTCGGCGCGCCTTCCTCGCTGAGCATCTGCTTGAGCAGCGGCACCGTGATCGCCCGCTTGTGCGCGAGCGCGAATTCGTCGAGGCGGTCGAGCAGCTTCATCAGGTGCTTCAGGTCGCGCGAGAAGCGCGTCAGCAGGTAGTCCATCACGTCGTCGGACAGGAAGATGCCGCGCCGGTCGGCCTCGCGGCGCAGCGCGGCGCGGGCTTCGGCCTCGCCGAGCGGCTCGATCGCGAAGATGTGGCCCCAGCCGAGCCGGGTGCGCAGGTCTTCGCGCAGCGGCAGGTCGATCGGCGGCACGCGGGCGGCGGCGGCCACCGGGATGCCGTGCGTCGTCGCCTGCACGAACAGCGCGAAGGCGGCGTGCTGGCCGGCCTCGTCGAGCGCATCGCAGTCGTCCAGCACGATCAGCATGTCGCCCTCGTCGAACAGCCACGGCAGGTCGTCGCCGGCGGTGAACCAGCTGACGCGGCCGCCCTGCTGCTGCACCGAGCTCGCGAGCGCGCGCAGCAGGTGCGTCTTGCCGGCGCCTGAAGGCCCCCACAGCAGCACCGGCGCGGCCTGGCGCGTCAGGCCGCGCAGGTGGGCCAGCGCCAGCGCATTGCCGGCACCGACGAAGGTCTCGAAGGTGTGCGCCGGGTCGCTGGCAATCAACAGGGGCAGTTGGCGCATCGCCCGGTCACCCGCGGAACAGCTTGCTGTCGAGGTAGGCCAGGCGCACGCGCCCGGCCGCCACCGCCATCACCGCGCTGAGCGGCAGCGCGATCAGCACGCCGACGAAGCCGAACAGCTGGCCGAACGCGAGCAGCGCGAAGATCACCGTCAGCGGACTCAGCCCGATGCGCTCGCCGACCAGGCGGGGCGTCAGGTACACGCTCTCGAGCACCTGCCCGGCGCCGTAGACCACCGCGACCGCGATCAGCCCGTAGGCGCTCGCGAACTGCAGCGTGCCGGCCAGCAGCGCCAGCACCATGCCGAGCCCGAAACCGAGGTAGGGAATGAAGACCGCCAGCCCGGTGAACACGCCGACCGGCACCGCGAGGTCGAAGCCGAACAGCGCGAGGCCGACGCTGTAGCAGACCGCCAGGATGCCCATCACCAGCAACTGGCCGCGCAGGTACTGGCCGAGCACCGCATCGCATTCGGCCATGAAGCTGCGCACGCCCGGCTGCAGGCGCGGCGGGATCAGGTTCTCCAGGCGGTTCACCTGGTGCGGCCAGTCCATCAGCAGGTAGAACAGCACGACCGGGATCAGCACCGCATTGCCGACGATCGCCAGCAGGAAGCTGCCGCCGATGCGCGCCGAGCTGAGCACGGTGCCGATCCACTCCTCCATGTTGTCGCCCAGCCGCTGGACGACGAATTCCTTGATGCTCGCGGTGTCGAGCTGCGCGTGGATGCCCAGCTGCGCGAGCCACGGCGTCGCCCACAGGCTGAAGCGGTCGATCAGCAGCGGCACCTGCTGGCGCAGCAGCGGCAGCTCCTTCGACAGGATCGGCACGATCAGCAGCAGCACCGTCAGCACCAGCAGCAGCGCCAGCACCTCGACGCCCAGCACCGCCAGCACGCGTGGCACGCCGCGTGCGGCCAGGCGTTCGACCGGCGGGTGCAGCGCATAGGCCAGCACCGCGCCGACGATGAACGGCGTCAGCACCGGCGCCAGCAGCCACACCAGCACCAGCAGCACCAGGGCGATGGCCAGCCACGAAAGGGATTGACGCTGCGCGGGAGAGAGTTGCATCGACGGGGTCGGTGATGCCGGCGTGGACGAACCCGGAGTGGGCGGTGCCGGCAGGAAGCGGCAAATTCTAAGGGCCGGTGGCGCCGGGCCCCAAAACGGCTGAAACCGGTGTCAGCACCGCTTCAATGCAGGCGCCGCGGCCCGGCGCTGCGCAGCCGGGCGACGCGGGCGCGGATCGCCGCCTGGTCTTCGGCGGCACGCGCATGGGCCAGGTAGAGGTCGAGGTCGTGCAGCGCCTCGCCGGTCATGCCGAGCTCGGCATAGGCGAGGCCGCGGTCGCGCCGCTCTTCCCAGGCGTCGGGCAGCAGCACCACCAGCCGGTTCAGCACCTGCACCAGGCGCGGCCAGTCTTCGCCGGTGCGGTGGATTTCCTTCAGGTTGCGCAGGATGCGGGCGAGCACGTCGCGCGCCGGCGCAGCCTGCAGGAACAGCCCGAGCGGCACGTCGAAATCGCCGGTCAGCCCGTGGCTCTGGCGGTACGGCAGCAGCAGCTCGTCGAGATCGTCGCGCGACAGCGAATGGCCGGTGAACGGATCGATCACGACCTCGCCTTGCGGCATGTGCAGCTTGACGAGGAAGTGCCCGGGGAACGAGACGCCGCGCGCCTGCAGCCCGATCTGCGTGGCCAGCTCGATGTACAGCACCGCCAGCGTGATCGGGATGCCGCGCCGCGTGCGCAGCACCGTGCCGAGGTGGCTGTTGCCGGGGTCGTAGTAGTCGTTGACGTTGCCGGCGAAGCCGAGGTCGTTGAAGAAGAAGTGGTTCAGCCGGCGCAGCCGCTGCAGCGGCACCGCATCGGCCGGGACGCGCTGCTTCAGGCGCAGCGCGAGCTGGTCGATCTCGGCCAGCACCGCCTGGGCATCGAGCCTCGGGTCGTCGTCCTGCCCGATCGCGACCGCGGCCTCGGTCAGCGACAGGCTCGCGTCATCGGCCACCAGCGACGCGAAATACTCCAGGGCGGTGGGCGCTTCGAACTGCAACGGACGGGCCATCGGGGAAGTTTAGCCGCGCCTCGCGAACTGCTTCAGGTTCAACCCGGTGGCGAGCAAGGTACCGAAGTAAACGACCGCCGCGCCGCCCAGGCAGGCGGCCAGCCACGCGACCCGCGCACCGTGCTGCTGGCCGAGCGCGATCCAGTCGAGTTTCAGCGACGCGAAGCCGAGCAAGGCGCCGAGCAGCGTGGTCGCCAGCAGCACCCGCCAGGTGAAGCCGGCCCAGCCGGCCGACGGCGTGTAGCTGCCGGCGCGGCGCAGGCCGACGAACAGCCAGCCGGCATTGACCAGCGCGCCCAGGCCGATCGACAGCGCGAGGCCCGCATGGCCCAGCTGCGGCACGAACAGCAGGTTCATCAGCTGCGTCAGCACCAGCACGATCACCGCGATCTTCACCGGCGTGCGGATGTCCTGCCGGGCGTAGAAGCCGGGCGCCAGGATCTTCACGCCGATCAGCCCCATCAGGCCGACGCCGTAGCCGCGCAGCGCGAGCACGGTCTGCGCGACGTCCTCGGCGCGGAAGGCTCCGCGGTGGTAGAGCGACGCGACCAGCGGCGTCGTGAACACCAGCAGCGCCACCGCGCACGGCAGCGCCAGCAGCAGCACGAGGCGCAGCCCCCAGTCGAGCAGGCCGGAGTAGGCCTCGGCGTCGGCACGGGCCTGCGCCGACGACAGCTGCGGGATCAGCACCACGCCGAGCGCGACGCCGAGCAGCGCGGTCGGGAATTCCATCAGCCGGTCGGCATAGGTCAGCCACGACACCGCGCCGACGCCGACGTGCGACGCGATCTGCGTGTTGATCAGCAGCGATAGTTGCGCCACCGACACGCCCAGCAGCGCCGGCGCCATCTGGCGCAGCACGCGGTGCACGCCGGGATGGTGCCAGGCCGCGGCGATGCGCGCCGGCGTCATGCCGATGCGCGGCAGCTGGCCGATGCGCGCGAGCGCCGGCAGCTGCACCGCCAGCTGCAGCACGCCGCCGACCATCACGCCGACCGCCATCGCGTAGATCGGCTCGATCCCCCAGCGCCGGAACACCGGCGCCAGGCCCCAGCCGGCGCCGATCACCGCCAGGTTCAGCAGCACCGGCGACGCTGCCGGTACCGCGAACTGCTTCCAGGTGTTGAGCACGCCGGCCGCCAGCGCGACCAGCGAGATGAAGCCGATGTAGGGAAACATCCAGCGCGTCATCACCACCGCGCCGTCGAACTGCGCGAGGCCGGAGGCCATCAGCCAGACGATCACCGGCGCGGCCACCATGCCGACCACGCAGGTGACCAGCAGCGCCCAGAACAGCACGGTGGCGACGGCGTTGACCAGCAGGTGCGTGACCTCGTCGCCCTCGCGGGTGCGGGTCTCGCCGAGGATCGGCACGAAGGCCTGCGCGAAGGCGCCTTCGGCGAACAGCCGGCGCAGCATGTTGGGAATGCGGAACGCGGCCTGGAAGGCGTCGGTCCAGGCGCCGGCGCCGAACATCGCGGCCACCATCAGCTCGCGGCCGAGGCCGGTGATGCGCGAGGCCAGGGTCAGCAGGGAGACGACGGAGGCGGCACGCAGCAGGTTCATGGGGGCGGGGGCAGGAAGGCGGGCGGATTATAGGTAGCGCATGCTCACGTCCGGCTGCCGCGTTTGCCGTGACTGGAATGTGAATGCTATACTCGCGGTCTTTGCCCCACCTGGATTCAGCTAACCATGGCCACCTCCTCCAAAGCCAAGAAGACGGTCCGCATCGCATCGGGCCGCAAGCGTGTTCGCCAAGACGTGAAGCTCAACGCCGCCAACACCGCGCTGCGTTCGAAGTTCCGTACGGTCGTCAAGAACGTTCAAAAGGCCGTTGTCGCCGGCGACAAGGCCAAGGCTGCCGAAATCTTCAAGACCGCCCAGGGCGTGATCGATTCCGTGGCCGACAAGGGCCTGTTCCACAAGAACAAGGCCGCTCGCCACAAGAGCCGCCTGTCGGCCAAGATCAAGGCTCTCGCAGCCTGATTGAAAACATCCAGGTGGTAAGTGAAAAGGCCCGCTCAGCGGGCCTTTTTCATTGGGGCCGCCAGATCGCGGCGTTGGATGGGGAGAGGGCTCAGGCCGCCTGCTGGGCCGGCGGCGGCACCGGCGCCAGCTGCCCGTTCGGCAGCAGGCAGGCTTCGACGACCTGCAGGTCGTTGTCGCGCGCGAAGTTCATCACGAAGTCCCAGGCCATCGGCTCCAGCGCCTTCAGCTCCTCGCTGACGATCACGCACTTCACGCCATTGATCACGCGCGGCACGCAATATGGCGAGTAGCCGATGAACGACCCGATGCCGCCTGCCGATCCGCCCGGACGGAAGCTCGACATCGCCCCTGCCAGCCGCTCCGCCCAGTCGCTGGGGCGGAAGGTCTTGCCATCCTTGGTGAGGCCTTGGATGAACACTTCGCGGGGCAAGGGTGAGGTCATGCGTGCTGCGGGCGTGGGTCGAACGGATGGCGGGTCGGCCGGCGGCTATTGTGCCGCGAATATGCTGCGCCGCAGCAGATTGCCAGGGCCCCGAAGGGTTGGCGCCTGTGCCTTTATCGGCGCGTCATACCCCACCCTTAGAATCCAAGGCCCCGGGCAGCACCCTGCTGCCCTGTATTCCGCACTTCCGCGCACTTCAGCGCACTTCCGGAGTCCTGCCGCAATGAATGCGACCACCACCCCTGCTGCCCAGCCGATGCCCCACGTGATGCCGACCTACGGTCGCCTGCCGTTCGCGCTGTCGCATGGCCGAGGCTGCTGGGTGTGGGACACCGACGGCAAGAAATACCTCGACGGCCTGGGCGGCATCGCCGTCAACACCGTCGGCCATGCGCACCCGAAGCTGGTCGCCGCGCTGCAGGACCAGGTCGGCAAGCTGATCCACAGCTCCAACTACTACCAGGTGCCGCTGCAGGAGCAGCTCGCCGCGAAGCTGACCGAAGTCTCGGGCCTGACCAACGCCTTCTTCTGCAGCACCGGCCTCGAGGCCAATGAAGGCGCGCTGAAGATCGCCCGCAAGTTCGGCCACGACAAGGGCATCGAACGCCCGGAAATCATCGTCTACGAGAAGGCCTTCCACGGCCGCTCGATCGCGACGCTCTCGGCCACCGGCAACGCCAAGGTGCAGGCCGGCTTCGGCCCGCTGGTCGAAGGCTTCGTGCGCGTGCCGCTGAACGACCTGGCTGCAGTGCGCCGGGTGGCGGCCGAGAACCCGAACGTCGTCGCGGTGTTCCTGGAGGTGATCCAGGGCGAAGGCGGCATCAACGTCTCGACGATCGAGTACCTGCAAGGCATCCGCAAGCTCTGCGACGAGCGCGGCTGGCTGCTGATGCTCGACGAGGTGCAATGCGGCCTGGGCCGCACCGGCAAGTGGTTCGCGCACCAGTGGGCCGGCATCAAGCCGGACGTGATGCCGCTCGCCAAGGGCCTGGGCTCGGGCGTGCCGGTGGGCGCGATCGTCTGCGGCCCGAAGGCTGCCAACGTGTTCGGCCCCGGCAACCACGGCAGCACCTTCGGCGGCAACCCGCTGGCGATGCGCGCCGGCGTCGAGACGCTGCGCATCATGGAAGAAGAGAAGCTGCTCGAGAACGCCGCCAGCGTCGGCGCGGCGCTGAAGGCCGGCATCGAGAATGAGTTGTCCGGCGTGCCGGGCTTCGTCGAGGTGCGCGGCCAGGGGCTGATGCTCGGCATCGAGCTCGACCGCCCGTGCGGCGTGCTGCTGAACCGCGCGGCCGAGGCCGGGCTGCTGCTGAGCGTCACCGCCGACCGCGTGATCCGCCTCGTGCCGTCGCTGATCCTCACGGCCGACGAAGCGGCGCAGATCGTGGCCATCCTGTGCCCGCTGGTCAAGCGCTTCCTGTCCGAAACGCCTGCCAAGCCATGAAGCCCGGCATGAGCCTCATCAAGCACTACCTGCAGTTCAAGGACTTCCGGGCCGAGGAATACGCCTACCTGTTCGAACGCTCGGCCATCATCAAGAAGCGCTTCAAGAACTACGAGAAGTACACGCCGCTGGTCGACCGCACGCTGGCGATGATCTTCGAGAAGGCCTCCACGCGCACCCGCGTCAGCTTCGAGGCCGGCATGTACCAGATGGGCGGCTCGGTGGTGAACCTGACCACCGGCGACAGCCAGCTTGGCCGTGCCGAACCGATCGAAGACAGTGCGCGCGTCATCAGCCGCATGGTCGACGTGGTGATGATCCGCACCTACGAGCAGACCAAGCTCGAAGCCTTCGCGGCCAACTCGCGCGTGCCGGTGATCAACGGGCTGACCAACGAATACCACCCGTGCCAGATCCTGGCCGACATCTTCACCTTCATCGAGCACCGCGGCAGCATCGCGGGCAAGGTGGTGGCCTGGGTCGGCGACGGCAACAACATGGCCAGCACCTGGCTGCAGGCGGCGAGCATCCTCGGCTTCACGCTGCACGTCAGCACGCCGTCGGGCTACGAGGTCGACGCGAAGGCGGCCGGCATCAGCGACACCAGCTGCATCAAGCTCTTCAAGGACCCGCTCGAAGCCTGCGCCGGTGCGCACCTGGTGACCACCGACGTCTGGACCAGCATGGGCTACGAGGCCGAGAACGAGGCCCGCATGAAGGCCTTCGCCGACTGGTGCGTCGACCGCGAGATGATGGCCGCGGCGCAGCCCGACGCCCTCTTCATGCACTGCCTGCCGGCCCACCGTGGCGAGGAGGTCGAGGCCGACGTGATCGACGGGCCGCAATCCGTCGTCTGGGACGAGGCCGAGAATCGCATGCACGTCCAGAAGGCCTTGATGGAATACCTGCTGCTGGGCCGCATCGGTTGAGTCCGGTCGACTCGCGGCGCGCGACCGCATGAAGCTTGCCCTCGTCACCGACCTGCATGCCAACCGCGAGGCGGTCGAGGCCGTGCTCGCGCATGCGCGATCGCAGGGCGTGCAGCAGCACGTGTTCCTCGGCGACTATGTCGGCTACGGCGCCGAGCCGGGCTGGGTGGTCGACTGCGTGCAGTCCCATGTGGCCGACGGCGCGATCGCGGTGCTGGGCAACCATGATGCGGCCGCGGTGCAGGGCCCGCAGCCGAGCATGGTGCCCGACGCGCGCGACGCCGCCGCGTGGACGCACGAGCGCCTGACGCCGGCGCAGCTCGACTTCCTGTCGAAGCTGCCGCTCACCGCGCGCGACGCCGACCGCCTCTACGTGCATGCCAACGCGCACGCGCCGGCCGCGTGGGGCTACGTCACCGGCCGGCTCGACGCGGTGCGCAGCCTGCACGCCACCGATGCGCGCATCACCTTCTGCGGCCATGTGCACGAGCCGCTGCTGTTCCACCTGTCGGGCACCGGCAAGGTCGGCGATTTCACGCCGGTGCCGGGCGTGCCGATCCCGCTGTCGCCGCAACGGCAGTGGCTCGTGATCCCCGGCTCGGCCGGCCAGCCGCGCGACGGCAACCCGGCGGCCGCCTATGCCACCTTCGACACCGTCAGCGGCGACCTCACCTACCACCGCGTGCCCTACGACCACGAGGCCGCGAGCGCCAAGGTGCTGGCCGCCGGCCTGCCCGCGCGGCTGGCGCAGCGCCTGATCGATGGACACTGAACCCGGGCCGGCGAGGCCTTCGTCGCGCCTGGCCGCCGGCCAGGTCGTCGACGGCTTCCGGCTCGATGCCCACCTGCACCAGGGCGGCATGGCCAACCTGTGGGCGGTGACGCGGCTCGGCAGCGACGACCCGATGCCGCTGATCATGAAGGTGCCGCGCATCAAGGGCGGCGAAGACCCGACCAGCATCGTCGGCTTCGAGGTCGAGCAGATGATCCTGCCGTCGCTCAGCGGCGTGCACGTGCCGAAGTTCATCGCGAAGGGCGACTTCACAGGCCAGCCGTTCATCGTGATGGAGCGCCTGTCGGGCGACTCGCTGCGCAAGCGCTTCGACGACGCGCCGTTGCCGGTCGACGAGGTGGTGCGCTGCGGCGCGCTGATCGCGACCGCGCTGCACGACCTGCACCGCCAGCACGTGGTGCACCTCGACGTGAAGCCCAGCAACATCATGTTCCGCAAGGCGCCGGACGGTTCGCGCAGCGATGCGGTGCTGGTCGACTTCGGCCTGTCGCGCCACGACTTCCTGCCCGACCTGCTCGACGAGGAGTTCGAGCTGCCGATGGGCACCGGCCCGTACATGTCGCCGGAGCAGGTGCAGTTCATCCGCAACGACCCGCGCAGCGACCTGTTCGCGCTCGGCGTGCTGCTGTACCACCTGCTGACCGGCGAGCGCCCGTTCGGCGCGCCGACCAGCGTGCGCGGGCTGCGCCAGCGGCTGTACCAGGACCCGCTGCCGCCGCTCGCGTGGCGGCCCGACTGCCCGCCATGGCTGCAGGAGCTGGTGCTGCGCTGCCTGGAGGTGCAGCCCGACAAGCGGCACCAGAGCGCGGCGCAGCTCGCCTTCGAGCTGCAGAACCCGGAGCAGGTGGTGCTGACCGAACGAGCAGCGCGGCGTGCGCGCAGCGGCCGCGTGCAGACGCTGCGGCGCTGGTTCGCCGCGCTCGGCGCCGAGCCGGCCGAGCGCGGCAATGCGGCCGGGCAGGCGGCGCGCAGCCCGATTCTGCTGGCGGCGGTGGACGTCGCCAACGCCGACCCGGCGCTGCTCGACGCGGTGCGCGACACGGTGCAGCGGCTGCTGCACACCGAGCCCGGCGCGCGCCTCGCATGCCTGGCGGTGCTGAAGATCAACCGCATCGGCATGGACGAACTGCTCGACAAGGACGGCGGCAGCAAGCACGTCGGCCTGCTGGTGCAGCTGAAGCACTGGGCGCGCCCGCTGCTGCAGGACCTGGAGGCCACCCGCCCCGAGCAGGCCGGGCGTGTCACCTTCCACGTGCTCGAAGCGCCCGATGCGGCGACCGCGATCGTCGACTACGCGCGCAAGAACCAGGTCGACCACATCGTGATGGGCGCGCGCAGCAGCGGCGGGTTGCGCCGCTACCTGGGCAGCGTATCGGCCGAGGTGGTCGCGCAGTCGGACTGCACGGTGACGGTGGTGCGCAGTTTGCTTCGCCCCGGGGCATGAGCCATCCGTCGCCTGATCCCCGCTTCGGCCCGCTGCGCACGCACGGCCGCTTCGACTACTCGCCGATCACGCAGCGCCCGGATTTCCGCTGGCCCAACGGGCAGCGGCTGGCGGTGTACCTCGGCTTCAACCTCGAGGACTTCGCGTTCGGCGAAGGACTGGGCGCCGCGCTCGGCCCCGTGTCGGCGCACCCCGACGTGCTGAACCACAGCTGGCGCGAATACGGCAACCGTGTCGGTGCGTGGCGCTGCCTGGAGCTGTTCGACCAGCTCGCGATGCCGGCCGGCGTGATCCTGAACACCGCGATGTACGATCTGAGCCCGGTGCTGGTCGACGCTTTCGTGCAGCGCGGCGACGAGATGATCGCGCACGGCCACACCAATTCGGTCCGGCAGGGCGCGCTGCCCGAGGCCGACGAGCGCGCGCTGATCGAGCACTGCCGCGACACGATGACGCGCCGCCACGGACTCGCGCCGCGCGGCTGGCTGTCGCCATGGATCTCGGAGAGCCACGTCACGTCCGACCTGCTGGCCGAGGCCGGTTTCCGCTACACGCTGAACTGGTGCCACGACGACCAGCCGGTGCGCATGCGCACGCGCGGCGGCGGCTCGCTGTGGTCGGTGCCGTATCCGCAGGAGCTCAACGACATCCCGATGGTCATCGCGCGGCAGATGGACGCGAAGGACTTCGCGCAGATGATCGTCGACCAGTTCGACGAGATGCTGGCGCAGTCGCAGCACCAGCCGCTGGTGATGGGCATCGCGCTGCATCCGTACATCGTCGGGCAGCCGTACCGGCTGCGGCACCTGCGGCGCGCGCTGCGGCATGTGATGGACCATCACCGCGAGATCTGGGTGACGACGCCGGGGGCGATCGTGTCGGCGATGGAGGCGCTGATGGCGCAATAAAGTCTTGCGCGCCACTTGAAGTGGCGCAATACTGGCGCGAATCACTTCTGAAAGTGACGTCAATGCCGCGAATCACGCCACAACGAGAGCTCGACCGCCTGACCGAGCTGATTGCCGCGCATCCCGACGGCATTGGACTTGACGCGATCTCCAGCGCACTGGCCGACGCGCCGAAGCGCCGGACCCTGCAGCGCCGCCTGGCCCTGCTTGTCGAGCAACAGCGCATCGTCTCGCAGGGCGATGGCCGGTCGACGCGCTACCTGCTTGCGCCTCTCAAGGTGGCCGAGCCGCTTCGCCCCTACGAGGTCCGCATCCCCCTCTCCGCCGAAGGCAAGGAGATCCGCGACTACGTCCGCCAGCCCCGCCAGCAACGGCGGCCGGTGGGGTATGAGATCGCATTCCTCGAACAGTACCACCCGAACCACACGGCCTACCTTTCCCAAGACTGGCGCGAGCGGCTGCATGCCATGGGCCGCTCGCCTGCAGACCAGGCACCCGCCGGCACCTTTGCCAGGGACATCCTCAACCGCTTGCTGATCGACCTGTCATGGGCATCGTCCCGGCTGGAGGGCAACACCTACAGCCAGCTCGACACCGAGCGTCTCATTGCGTTCGGCCGGGCCGCCGAGGGCAAGGACGCGCAGGAAACCCAGATGATCCTGAACCACAAGGAGGCCATCGAGTACCTGGTGCGGGATCCGGAGCACGCGAGCCTGGCGCCGGACACGCTGATCGCGCTGCACGCGTTCCTGGCGGACAGCCTGATGGCCGATCCGTTGGCCGTGGGCTGCATCCGTCGAATTGGCGTCGGGATCGGCGGCAGCGTCTACCTGCCTTTGATGGCGTCGCCTCGATTGGAAGAGATGTTCCACATCGTCGTGGAGATGGCCGCCGAGATCCGGGATCCCTTCGAGCAGGCCTTCTTCCTGATGGTGCACTTGCCCTACCTGCAGCCCTTCGAGGACGTGAACAAGCGCGTGTCGCGGCTGGCCGCCAACATCCCCTTCATCCGCCACAACCTGTGCCCGCTGTCGTTCATCGACGTGCCGCAGCAGGACTACGTCGATGCGATGCTCGGCATCTACGAGCTGAACCGCACCGAGCTGCTGCGCGACGTATTCGTCTGGGCCTACGGGCGCTCGTGCCAGCAGTACGTGGCGGTCCAGCGGAACATGGTCCCGCCCGACCCCTTCCGGCTGCGCTATCGCAGTGCGTTGAGCGAGATCGTCGCGGCCATCGTGCGCGGGGGCGATTCGGCCACCGCCTCGGCCGTGCGGGTCAGGATGCCGTCCACCGTGGGCGCGGAAGACCGCGATCGCTTCGTCGACCTGGTTCTTGCCGAGTTCAAGAGCTTGCATGCGGGCAATGCCATTCGCTTCGGCCTGCGGCCGCTGGAGTTCGCGGCTTGGCAGGAGAAGGAGAACGGTCGCGCCTGAGCATGGGGTTGAACCATTTCAAGCTGGCAGTTACTCAGCCCTCTTTGATGATTCAAAGGGGAACCCATGGCAAACGCGACCATCGCGAAGTCACCTCGGCGCACAGGCACCCCACCGCATGCGAACGCGATACAGGATCCCTTCGGCGAAGGCAAGGCGCTCATCAGCAGGCTGAAGAATGAACACGGGATCGATATCGCCGAGGCCGACAAGGCAACGAAGGTCAAGTACGACGCGTTCACCGAACACCACCCTTCTCTGCACCCCGCCTGCGCGTTGTGGCTCGCCAGGCAATGCCTCGTCAAAGGCAACGCGGAGCGTTTCTGTGATGTCGTGACGACCTTTGCGCTCTCGCGCCTGCAGGGCATTGTCGAGGGCGCTGGCATCGTCGCAAGTTGCCTGGAGAAGCTGCCGCACGTTCACCAGATCGAGTTCGCATCGGGATGCGAGCTCACCACGGAATGCGTCGAGGAGCTGAGCCTCGTTCTGTTGAATAGGCGCAAAGCCCCGTTCGAGCTGAACTTGCACAGTTGCACCATCCGCTGCGATGCCCTGCTGTCGCTCACCGAGGCATTGGCTGACTTGCGCGGCCTGGCAATGCTGAGCATCTCGGACCTCGACGTGACCGACGACGCGGACTGGATCACCGCCCTCGCAAAGGGCCTCGCCCGCAATGCCGAACTGCTCGCCTTCAAGCTCGACGTGCCCGACTTGACGCCAGAACAGGCCAAGGCGATGGGCCAGGGCTTGAGGGGATGCCGATCACTGACTGAACTTCATCTGATCTTCGGAAACCTCGCCTCGCTGACTCATCTACTGGGGTCTCTGGGCGAACAGGATCTACCCGATCCGGACAGCCCCGGAACTGCAACACGACCGCTCACCACCGTGCGCATCATCGGACGTCCTGGTCCAGCGCAGCCACTCTTCCCGAAGGGATCGGTCCAATTCCTGAGCCAATTCATCGCCAGTTGCCCGTCGCTGGGATGCATTCACATCTCCCCCTCCTTGCATGTCCGAAGCTTCGCTGAATTCGAGAAAGTGATGGATCTCTGCGGTTCGTCGTGGAAACATATCGAGATCGACATCGACTTCAGCCTGCTCATCGACAAAAATGCCAAGACAAAATCGGGCGAACTCATCGAGCGCGGGACCGGTCGGGTCCTCAAACGAACCTCTGCCTACATACGAAGAAAAGATGCATCCCACCGCCTTCCGTCCGAGGCGGAGTTTCTGGACTTCGCGAGGCGGCTCCTTCCCGCCGCGCTGCAATCCAAGTTGTTGCCGGCTGATCCCATTCGCGAGATTGCGCTACGGCTCGTGACGGGTCGCTCGCCTCGGGCCAGCCCACTCATGACGTTGAACACGTTGTCACGCATCAACCGCGCGACAGTCAGTCTCGGCTCGGTCGCAGAGTTGCTGCGCAGCGCATGCTTCGAGCGCATGAAGGGCTTGATGACTTTCTCGGCCTTTGCATTCGGAACCCAGTTGGCAGATCCGTTGTGTTTCATTCTGTCCAGAGAACTCCGGGGGGGAAGGCTCTCGGAGAAGGAGGAGAAGGCCCTGACTTCATTGATCAAGATGGGCCGGCCCGACAGCGCCGCGCTGAAGAAAACCATCCGGGAAGCCGAATTGCATCGATGGCGCGCACAGCAGGATCAAGTGCGCCTCCTCCTGGCTTGCGGGTTCAAAGATGAATTTCTCCTGGAACAACAAATCAGGTGGAAATTCCAGTCGCGTTCGACAAAGTTTCCCGTGACGCTCGAGGACAAGCGGCTGGAGACCGAGGCAGACAAACTCCGTGTCAAAGAAATTGCCAAGGATTCCAAGAAAGCCGTCTCGAAGTTGTTCAGCAAGATATCGAAAAAGAAGCCCTAACCCCCCACCCCCTGCGCCACATACCGCGACACCTTCGGCGGCGACTGCTCCACATGGAAGCCCAGCCGCCGCTCGCGCAGTTCCATGTCGAACACCGTCATCCGCTCGAAGTGCCGCAGGTGCTCGGCCCATGATTCGTTGACGAACTGCTCGACGTAGCGCGCCGGGTCGGAGGTGTCGCGGAACAGGCTCCACGACAGCACGCCGCGGCGCAGGCAGCTGCTGCGGCGCTCCTGCATCATGTGCAGGAAGTCGGCCGCGCGCACCGGGTCGATCCGGTACTCGATCGCGATCAGCACCGGCCCGTCGTGCGGGTCCAGCGGCAACGCAGTGACCGGCGGCTTCAGCGTATTGACCGGCGTCAGGTCTTCCTCGGCCACCGCCGACAACCGCACCCGCCGCGTCAGCAGCAGCGCCACGCAGCCCATCGCGGCCGCGCCCATCAGGCTGCTGCGCACGTCGGTCATCGCCGCCACCTGGCCCCACAACGCCGCGCCGGCCGCGCTGCTGCCCATCAGCGCCATCTGGTAGATCGACATGCCGCGCGCACGCACCCAGTCGGGCAGCGCGAGCTGCGCCGACACCGTCAGCGAATTGGCCACCGAGATCCACGCCGCGCCGGCCGCCACCATCGCGGTCGCGGCCACCAGCACGTTCGGCGCCAGCGCCACCACCACCATCGCGATCGCCTGCACGAACGAGCCCCAGCGCACCAGCTCGTCCGAGCCCAGCCGCTGGCGCAGGCGCGGCAGGTTCAGCGCCGCGCCGATCGCGCCGGCGCCCATCGACGCCAGCAGCAGCGTGAAGGTGCCGGCACCGCCGCCGTGCAGCCGCTTGGCCACCAGCGGCAGCAGCGCCAGCAGCGCGGTCGACTGCAGGAAGAAGATCGACACCCGCAGCAGCACCACGTGCATGCGCGCCGACTCGCGCACGTACTGCACGCCGACGCGCATCGCGCCGAGGAAGCGCTCGCCCGGCAGCGTGCTCACTTTCTGCTCGCGCTTCCAGCGGCTGATCGTGAACGCCGCGCCGATCGACAGCAGCGCATTCAGCACGAACACCCACGCGCTGCCGGCGCTCGCGATGATCGCGCCGGCCAGGATCGGCCCGATGATGCGCGACGCGTTCATCGCGATGCCGTTCAGCGCCAGCGCCGCCGGCAGCTGCGAGCGCGGCACCAGCTCCGGCACGATGGCCGCGAACACCGGCCAGCGCATCGCGAGGCCGATGCCGTTCGCGAAGGTCAGCACCAGCAGCAGCGGCGCGTTCATCGCATCGAACGCGATCGTCGTGCAGGTCACCACCGCCACCGCGGCCACCCACACCTGCGTCAGCATGAAATAGCGCCTGCGATCGAGGATGTCGGCCATCGCGCCGCTCGGCAGCCCGAGCAGGAACACCGGCAGCGTCGACGCCGACTGCACCAGCGCCACCAGCACCGGCGAGCTCGTCAGCGAGGTCATCAGCCAGGCCGCCGCGACGTCGTTCATCCACATGCAGACGTTGGCCGCGACCCAGGTGCCCCACAGCATGCGGAACACCGGCAGCGACAGCGGCGCCCAGGCAGATGCCGAGGGCACGGCGGGCGGCGGAACGGCGGGTGGCGGAACGGGTGGCAAAACAGGCGCGCTGGACATCCCGCAACGGTAGCACCGCCCCCGCGTCATTCACATGTGGGATGGACGTAGACCCGCGGCGCCCGATACTGGCCGCGCAGTCTCAACCACCACGGAGGAGCCCATGAAGCTCTTGATCTCCAAGGGTGCGTCCGGTCCGGACGTGGCTCGCCTCGCGCAGGCGCTCGCCTCAGAGCTCGGCCCCGATGCCGCGGATTTCCCGGTGCTCGCCGCCGCCGATCCGGCCATCGACGATGGCTTCGACGCCGCGATCCGCCGATGGCAGGCCGGCATCGGCATCATTGCCGACGGCATCGTCGGCCCGCGCTGCCAGATGCTGCTGAAGCTGGCCGACGAAGGCCCGGCGACCGACCCGGTGCTGACCGTCGGCCTCGTCAGCCAGCTGTTCCCGGCGACCAAGCCGGCCAACATCGCACGCTACCTGCCGTATGTCGAGGCGGCGCTGCGGGCGGCCGGGCTGGTCGACCGGCCGATGGTGCTGGGCGCGCTCGGCACCATCCGCGCCGAGACCGAAGGCTTCGTTCCGATCGCCGAATTCCAGTCGCGCTTCAACACGCCGCCCGGCGGCGCGCCGTTCAGCAGCTACGACCTGCGCCGCGACCTCGGCAACGGCGCGGCCGGCGATGGCGCCCGCTACAAGGGCCGCGGCTTCGTGCAGCTGACCGGCCGCGCCAACTACAAGCACTACGGCGAGGTGATCGGCCTCGCGCTCGACGCCGACCCGGACAAGGCGAACGCACCCGAGGTGGCCGCGGTGGTCCTGGCGCAATTCCTGTTCGACAAGGCCGACAAGTTCCGCGCCGCGATCGGCAAGGGCGATTTCGCCGCGGCCCGCAAGCTGGTCAACGGCGGCGCACACGGGCTGGACGCGTTCCGCAGCGTGTTCGAGCTCGCGGCCGCGGTGCAGCCGCCACAGGCCGCCGGTGCCGGTGCCGCCCGGACCGCGGCCGCCACGACCCGCCGCCCGGCCGGCAGCACGCACCGCGTGTCGCGCACGAAGAAGGACACCGCCGACCTGCGCGACCGCCAGTACATGCCGGCGGCGCTGACGCTGCCCGACGAGTTCCCGAGTGCCGAGGTCGTGCAGCGCTTCCTGCCCGGCTATGCCAAGGCCGGGCTGATCCTGAACCAGGGCAGCGAAGGCGCCTGCACCGGCTTCGGCCTGGGCTGCGTCATCAACTACCTGCGCTGGCTGAAGGCGAAGACGCCGGCGAGCTTCGAATCCGTCAGCCCGCGCATGCTCTACACGCTGGCGCGCCGCCATGACGAATACGAAGGCGAGAACTACGAAGGCTCGAGCTGCCGCGGCGCGCTGAAGGGCTGGTTCAACAACGGCGTGTGCCTGGAGACGGACTGGCCCTACCAGGCCGACAAGTCCGACACCGCGCGCTACGGCTTCGCGACGCGCGCGACGCAGACCACGCTGGGCGTCTACTACCGCGTCGACACGCAATCGATCACCGACATGCAGGCCGCCATCGCGCAGCATGGCGCGGTCTTCGTCTCGGCCTTCACGCACGACGGCTGGGACGGCGTGCCCGATGTCGCCGAAGAAGCCCGCGGCCATGCCGACCTGCCGCTGATCGCGTTCGACGGCCGGCCGTCGAAGGACGGCGGCCATGCGTTCGCGCTGGTCGGCTTCAACGAGCGCGGCTTCGTGCTGCAGAACTCCTGGGGCCGCGACTGGGGCGCCGGCGGTTTCGCGACGCTGTCGTACCTCGACTGGCTGGCCAACGGCATGGACGCCTGGGTGGTCGCGCTCGGCGTGCCGGGCGTGGTCGCCGGCCGGCTCGCGGTATCGCAACAGGCGGCCCGTGGCAGCACCACGACGCGCGGCGATGCGGTGCGCAACGGCTGGTGGGACACCGCCCTCGCCTACCGGCACAGCGTGGTGCTCGGCAACGACGGCCGCGTGAGCCGCTACCTGACCGAAGACGAGCAGCCGCGCAAGCTGCAGCAGCAGGCCTATGCGCTGCCCGACCAGTGGTTCCGCAGCCAGCCCGACGGGCCAGGACAGACCCCAAAGCGCCTGCTGCTCTACGTGCACGGCGGCCTGAACAGCGAGGCCGATGCGGTCAAGCGCGCCAGCGCGATGGGCCGCTACCTGCTCGGCAACGGCTGCTACCCGCTGTTCCTGGTCTGGAAGACCGGCATGCTCGAATCGATCGGCGACATCCTGTCGGACGCCTTCCACCGCGAACCGGCGCGCGCCGGTGCCGGCGAATGGCTGACCGACAAGACCGACCTGCTGATCGAGAAGACGATCGGCCGCCCGCTCGCGAAGCCGATCTGGAGCGAGATGAAGGAGAACGCGCAACTGGCCTTCTCGCCGCGCCACGGCGGCGAGCTGCTGCTGGATGCGATCCAGTCGCTGGCCGCCACCTGGGGCGCGCAGTTCGAGCTGCACCTGGTCGGCCATTCGGCCGGCTCGATCGCGCTCGGCCACTTCCTCACCGCGCTCGCGACGCGCCAGCACGCCGGCCGCGACGACGGCCTGGCGCAACGCCTCGCGTCGGTGAACCTGTATGCGCCGGCCTGCACCGTCGCGTTCGCGAACCAGCACTATGCCGGCGACCCGCAGGTGATGGAGCGGCTGCACCTGGACGTGCTTTCCGACAAGGTCGAGCGCGACGACAACGTCGCGTCGATCTACCGCAAGTCACTGCTGTACCTGGTGTCGAACGCGCTGGAAACCGACCTGCGCACGCCGATCCTCGGGCTCGATGCCGTCAACGACACCGCATTCGCCGGCTGGGACGGCTCGTCCGACACCGGCGAGGCGTTGGCGACCTGGCGCGCCGCGGCCGCGGATTCGAAGCTGGCCGCGCGCACGCAGCTCGTCAACAGCGACCGCATTGAGACCGCCATCGGCGCCGACGGCCAGCCGGTGCTGCAGCGCGCGTCGCACGGCGGCTTCGACAACGATGTCGAAGTCATCACGCGCACGCTGAAGCGCATCCGCGGCGGCGAGCTCGTGCTGCCGGTCGATGACCTGCGGGGCTACTGAACGGCCGCGGAACGAAGGCCTGCTCCTACAGGCATTCAGTTCCGCGTCCGACGCGCGCGGCGCGCGATGGCGGCCATCATCGGCGCCATGGACATCACGCCGATCCCGTACGACTCGTCCTTCGAACGCGCCGAGGAGGACGAGTCCGAGACCTGCGAGGAGATCATCAGGACGATGCGCGGCATCGCGCAGACCACCTGGGCGCATTCGGGCCATGGCCTGCGCGGCGTGCATGCCAAGAGCCACGGCCTGCTGCGCGGCGAGCTGCGCGTGCCGGACGGGCTGCCGCCGGCGTATGCGCAGGGGGCGTTCGCGCAGCCCGGCGAATGGCCGCTGGTGATGCGGCTGTCGACGATCCCCGGCGACATCCTCGACGATGCGGTGTCCACGCCGCGCGGCATGGCGATCAAGCTGATCGGGGTCGACGGCGTGCGGCTGCCGGGCAGCGAAGGCCAGTTCACGCAGGACTTCGTGCTGGTCGACGGCCCGGTGTTCGGCTCGGCCGGGCCGAAGCAGTTCCTGGCCGGGCTGAAGCTGCTGGCCACCACCACCGACCGCGTACCGACGCTGAAGAAGGCAGTCTCGGCGGTGCTGCGCGGGGCCGAGAAGGCGATCGAGCAGGTCGGGCTCGAAAGCGGCACGCTGAAGGCGCTCGGCGGGCACCCGCAGACGAATCCGCTGGGCGACACCTACTTCAGCCAGGTGCCGATGCTGTGGGGCCCGTACATGGCGAAGCTGCAGGTGGTGCCGGTGTCGGCCGAGCTGCAGGCGCTGACCGGCGCGCCGGTCGAGACGCACGAGCGGCCGCAGGCCTTGCGCGATGCGGTGCTGTCGCACTTCGCGCGGGCCGGCGCCGAGTGGGACGTTCGCGTGCAGCTGTGCACCGACCTGCAGGCGATGCCGATCGAGGATGCGTCGGTGCGCTGGCCCGAGGACCGGAGCCCCTTCGTCACGGTCGGCCGCATCGCGATGCGGCCGCAGCTCGCCTGGACCGAGACGCGTTCAGCCGCGATCGACGACGGCATGTCGTTCAGCCCGTGGCACGGCCTGGCGGCGCACCGGCCACTGGGGGCGGTGATGCGGGTGCGCAAGCGGGTCTACGAGATGTCGGCGAGGTTCCGGGCCGAGCACAACGGCCTGCGGATGGCGCAGCCGCACAGCGCCGACGAGTTGCCGCCCTGAGCGGACGGCGGTCGATCAAGGCCGTGGCACAACGGCCGTGACCTCGATTTCGACGCGGGCGCGCGGCTCCATCAGCGCGCCGACCTGCACCGCGCTCATCGCGATCGAGTAGCTGCCGACCAGTTCGCGGAACACCGCGCCGACCTCGCGGCCGCGCGCCAGGTACTCGGCGCGGTCGAGCACGTACCAGGTCATGCGCACGATGTGCTGCGGCGTCGCACCGCCTTCGGCCAGCACCGCGCAGACGTTGCGCAGCGCCTGCCGCACCTGGTCGACGAAATCGTCGCTCTCGAACTCGCAGCGTGCGTTCCAGCCGATCTGGCCGGCGACGAACACCAGCGTGCCTTCGGCGGCCACGCCGTTCGCGTAGCCGCGCGGCGGCAGCCAGCCGGGGGGTTGCAGCACTTTCATTCGGATGTGTCCTCTGTGTGTGTACGCCGGCTTCGACAGGCTCAGCCCGAACGGAGCTTGAAGCGCTGCAGCTTGCCGGTCTCGGTCCGCGGCAGCGCATCGCGAAACTCCACGGCCCGCGGGTACTTGTACGGCGCGATCGCCTGCTTGGTGAAATCCTGCAGTGCCTTCGCCATCGCCGCATCGCCGGCATGGCCGGCACGCAGCACGACGAACGCCTTGACGACCTGGCCGCGCTCTTCGTCGGGAACGCCGACCACGCCGCATTCGGCCACCGCCGGGTGCTGCAGCAGTGCCGCCTCCACCTCCGGCCCGGCGATGTTGTAGCCGCCCGAGATGATCATGTCGTCGGTGCGCGCCTGGTAGACGAAGTAGCCGTCCTCGGTCTGCAGGTAGGCGTCGCCGGTCAGGTTCCAGCCGTCGCTGACGTACTGGCGCTGGCGGTCGTCGGCCAGGTAGCGGCAGCCGGTCGGCCCCTTGATCGCGAGCCGCCCCACCTGCCCCGGCGGCAGCGGCCGGCCGTCGGCATCGAGCACGCAGGCCCGGTAACCCGGCACCACCGTGCCGGTCGCGCCCGGCCGCGCATGCGATTCGTCGTGCGAGATGAAGATGTGCAGCAGCTCGGTCGACCCGATGCCGTCGATGATCTCGATGCCGCTCGCGTCCTTCCACAGCTGCCGCGTCGCGGCCGGCAGCGCCTCGCCGGCCGACACGCACTGGCGCAGCGACGACAGGTCATGCGCGGCGAGCTGGCCGGCCATCGCGCGGTACGCGGTCGGCGAGGTCACCAGCGTGGTCGCGCGGTACTGCGCGATCGCCGCCGGCAGCGCATCGGGCCCGGGCCGCTCGACCAGCACCGTCGACGCGCCGACCGACAACGGGAACAGCAGCAGCCCGCCCAACCCGAAGGTGAACGCGAGCGGCGGGCTGCCGATGAACACATCGCCGGCGGTCGGCCGCAGCACGTGGCGCGGCCAGCAGGCGCAGGCGGCCATCACGTCGCGGTGGAAATGCAGCGTCGCCTTCGGGGCGCCGGTGGTGCCGGAGGTGAAGGCCATCAGGCAGGTGTCGTCGGCCGCGGTGCGCACGGTGTCGAACTGCGCCGGCTTGCCCGCCGCGCGTGCTTCGAGGCCGCCGTCGCGCTCGGTCATGAAGTGCAGCACGTGCGCGAGCGTCGGGCACTGCGGGCCGGCCAGCGAGAGCTCGTCGGCGAGCCGGATGTCGCACAGCGCATGGCTGATCTCCGCCTTGTGGACAATCTGGACCAGCTCCTTCGCCCGCAGCAGCGGCATGCTGCCGACCGCGATGCCGCCCGCCTTCACGACGCCGAACCAGCAGGCCGCCAGCATGGGCGAGTTCGGGCCGCGCAGCAGCACGCGGTTGCCGGGCACGAGGCCGAGATCGTCGGCGAGCACGTGCGCGATGCGGTTGGCCTGCGCCTGCAGCTGCGCGTAGGTCCAGCGCACGCCCTGCCCTTGCACGCACAGCCGGTCACCAAAGCCGTCATCGACCCAGCGATCCAGCAGCTCGTGCGCGCAATTCAGCTCGGCCGGGAACTGCAGCTCCGGCAGGTCGAACACCAGCTCGGGCCACTGGTCGGGCGGCGGCAGGTGGTCGCGGGCGAAGGTGTCGACATGCGCAGTCATTTCAGGCCCCCTTCAACAGCTCGCGGGCGATGATCAGTTGCTGGACTTCGGTCGCGCCTTCGTAGATGCGCAGCGCGCGGATCTCGCGGTACAGCGTCTCCACCGTGTTGCCGCTGACGACGCCGGCGCCGCCCCACAGCTGCACCGCGGCATCGATCACCTGCTGCGCGCCTTCGGTGGCGGCCAGCTTGGCCATCGCGGCCTCGCGCGTCACGTTGCGGCCTTGGTCGCGCTGCCACGCGGCGCGGTAGGTCAGCAGCGCCGCGCTGTCGACGGTGGTCGCCATCTGCGCAAGCTTCGCCTGCGTGATCTGGAAGTCGGCCAGCGCCTGGCCGAACATCCGGCGCGTCGTCGCGCGCTGCAGCGCCTCGTCGAGCGCGCGCCGCGCGAAGCCGAGCGCGGCCGCCGCGACCGAGGTGCGGAAGATGTCCAGCGTGCGCATCGCGAGCTTGAAGCCCTGCCCGGCGTCGCCGAGCCGCTGCGTCTTCGGCACGCGGCAGCCGTTGAAGTGCAGCCGCGCGAGCGGGTGCGGTGCGATCAGCTCGATGCGCTCGGCGATCTGCAGGCCCGGCGTGTCGGCGTCGACGATCAATCCGGTGATGCCGCGCGAGCCGGGGGCCTCGCCGGTGCGCACGAACAGCACGTAGAAGTCGGCGATGCCACCGTTCGAGATCCAGGTCTTCTCGCCGTCGAGCACATAGGCATCGCCGTCGTCGCGGGCCGCGCAGGCGAGCGCCGCCACGTCGGAGCCGGCCTCGGGTTCGGACAGCGCGAAGGCGGCGATGGCTTCGCCGCGAGCGACGCGCGGCAGGTAGCGCTCGCGCTGCGCGGCCGTGCCGTCCAGCGAGATCGCGCCCGAGCCGAGGCCTTGCATCGCGAATGCGAAATCGGCCAGGCCGTGGTGGCGCGCCAGCGTCTCGCGCAGCAGGCAGATCGCGCGGGTGTCGATCGCGTCGCCGGGCTTCTCGGCGATGGCGTGGCGCAGCCAGCCGGCGTCGCCGAGCTGCTTCACCAGGCGGCGGCAAGTGGCGTCGACGTCGTCGTGCGGCACGTCGGCCAGGTGCCGGGCGCACCAGCGCGCGAGGTCCTGTTCGAGCGCCGCATGGCGCGCCTCGAAGAACGGCCAATCGAGGTGCGCGCTCATCAATCGCCTTCGAACACCGGCCGGGTCTTCGCGGCGAACGCCTCGTACGCCCGGCGGAAGTCCTGCGTCATCATGCAGATCGCCTGCGCCTGCGCTTCGGATTCGATCGCCTCGTCGACGCCCATCGCCCATTCCTGGTGCAGCATGCGCTTCGTCATCGCATGCGCAAAGCCCGGCCCGGCCGCGATCTCGGTGGCCCAGGCCAGCGCGTCGGCCTGCAGCGCCGCCGGTTCGCTGAGCCGGTTCAGGAAGCCCCATTGCAGCGCCTCGTCGCCGCCCAGCGAGCGGCCGGTGTACAGCAGCTCCGACGCCCGCCCCTGCCCGACGATGCGCGGCAGCAGCGCGCAGGCGCCCATGTCGCAGCCGGCCAGCCCGACGCGCGAGAACAGGAAGGCCGTCTTGCTGCGCGAGGTGCCGATGCGCAGGTCGGACGCCATCGCGATGATCGCGCCGGCCCCGGCGCAGACCCCGTCGATCGCCGAGAGGATCGGCTGCGGGCAAGTGCGCATCGCCTTCACGAAATCGCCGGTCATGCGGGTGAAGGCCAGCAGGTCGGGCATCGCCATCTTCGTCAGCGGGCCGATGATCTCGTGCACGTCGCCGCCGGAGCAGAAGTTCTCGCCGGCGCCCTGCACGACGATCGCCCGCACCTCGTCGACCTGCGCGAGCGTGCGGAACAGGTCGCGCAGCTCGGCATACGACTCGAAGGTCAGCGGGTTCTTGCGCTCCGGCCGGTTCAGCGTGATCACGCCGACGCGGCCGTGCAGCGCCCAGCCGACCTGCCGCGGCGCGATCGCGGCCGCCGCCTGGCGGTTGCCGGCCGCGAGGTGGGAATCCATCGCACGGGTCATGACGTTCTCTCCTTCGTTCGGGTCTTCTTCGGCGGTCTGGCGGGCAGCGCATGGCCGACGCCGGCCAGGTGGCGCTTCAGCACCGAGAGCAGGTCCTGCACCTGCGTCTTCTCGTCGGCCGACCAGCCGGCGAACAGCTCGACGACCCACTGCTCGTGCGTCGCCGCCATGCGGCGGAACTGGCGCCGGCCGGCCGGTGTCAACTGCACCGCGAACGCACGCCGGTCGCCCGGGTGCGGCGCGCGGCGCACCAGGCCTTCCGCTTCGAGCTGGTCGGTGATACCGGTCACGTTGCCGCCGGTCACCATCAGGCGCTGCGACAGCTCGCCCATCGTCAGCCCGGCCGGCTCGCGCTCCAGCTGCGCCAGCAGGTCGAAGCGCGGCAGCGTGGTCGCGAACTCGCTGCGCAGGCGGTTGCGCACCACCGCTTCGATGCGGTTGGTGCACGACAGCAGGCGCAGCCACAGCTTCAGGGCCTGGTGGTGGTCGTCGATCAGGCGCGATTCGAGGTCGCTGACTTCAGCTTGCTCGCTGCCGCCGTCGAGGGGGGATGAAGACGACGGAGAGGCCATCACATCACCTCCCCGCCAGCCACCGCGATCGCCTGGCCGGTGATGCTGGCCGATTCGCGCCGGCACAGCCACAGCACGGCCTGCGCGACCTCGTCGGGCTGCACCAGTCGGCCTTGCGGGTTCGCGGCAGCCAGCGCATCGCGCGCGTCATCGGGGCTGCGCTGTGTCTTGCTCGCGATCTGCTCGACCGCGCGGGCGACGATGTCGGTGTCGGTGTAGCCGGGGCAGACGGCATTGACGGTGACGCCCTTGCGGGCCACTTCGAGCGCGAGCGCGCGGGTGAGGCCGAGCACGCCGTGCTTCGCGGCGCAGTAGGCGGCGACATAGGCATAGCCCTTCAGCGCCGCAGTGCTCGCGATGTTGACGATGCGGCCGAAGCCGCGTTCGGTCATGCCGGGCAGCACCTGCTGGGTGCACAGGAAGGTTCCCGTCAGGTTGACCTGCAGCAGGCGGTTCCAGTGGTCGAGCGTGGTGCGCGCGAACGGCTGGCTCTCGACCTGGCCGGCGTTGTTGATCAGGAGGTCGACCGGGCCGGCGGACTGGAAGGCGCGTTCGACGCTGGCGGGGTCGGTGATGTCGACGGGGCGCACGTGGATCGCGGGCAGCGCAGAAGCCCTGCCCGCCAAGCGCTCCCGCGCCTGCAGCAAGCGAGCCTCGCTGCGCCCCATCAACGTGACGCTCGCCCCCTCGCGCCACAACGCCGCTGCGATCGCCTCGCCGATCCCGCTGCCGCCGCCCGTCACCACCGCATGCAAGCCGTTCATCGCGCTCACACCCCCTGCGCCAGGTTCGCCTGCTCTTGCGCCGACAGCCCGGCCGTCTGCGCCGCCATCGCGCGCTCGCGCTCCAGGTTGCGTTCCAGCTGCGACTTGCCCGACAGGTACTGCCGCGGCCAATCGGCGCCGACGCCGTTGACATGGCCGATCTTCGCGGCCTCCAGCAGCGTCCATGCCGGGTTCGCGAGGTGCGGCCGCGCGATCGCGCACAGGTCGGCGCGGCCGGCGGCGATGATGCCGTTCACATGGTCGGCCTCGAAGATCGCGCCGACCGCCATCGTCGCGATGCCGACCTCGTTGCGGATCGCCTCGGCGAACGGCGTCTGGTACATGCGCCCGTACACCGGCCGCTGCTGTGGGCTGACCTGCCCCGAGGACACGTCGACCAGGTCGGCCCCCGCCGCCTTGCAGGCCCGCGCGATGGCCACCGCATCGTCCGGCGTGGTGCCGCCCGGCACCCAGTCGTGCGCCGAGATGCGCACCGACAGCGGCTTGTCGGCCGGCCAGGCCGCGCGCATCGCCGCCAACACTTCCAGCGGATAGCGCAGCCGGTTCGCCAGCTCGCCGCCATAGGCATCGGTGCGCTGGTTGGTCAGCGGCGACAGGAACGACGACAGCAGGTAGCCGTGCGCGCAGTGCAGTTCGAGCCAGTCGAAGCCGGCCTGCGCGGCGCGCTTCGTGGCGGCGACGAAATCGGCGGTGACGCGGTCCATGTCGGCGCGCGTCATCGCCCGCGACCAGGCGCTGACGCCATCCAGGTACTGCTGCGGCGCGGCCGAGATCAGCGGCCAGTTGCCGTCGTGCAGCGGCAGGTCTTCGCCATCCCACGGCGCGCGCGTCGACCCCTTCGCGCCGGCATGGCCCAGCTGCATCGCGATCTTCGCGCTGCTGCCCTGGTGCACGAAATCGACGATGCGCTTCCACGCCGCCATCTGCGCATCGGTGTACAGCCCCGGGCAACCTGGCGTGATGCGCGCATCGGGCGAGGTGCAGGTCATCTCGGCGAACACCAGCCCGGCACCGCCCAGCGCCCGCGCGCCCAGGTGCACCAGGTGGTGGTCGCCCGGCACGCCTTCGACCGCGCTGTACTGCGCCATCGGCGAGACGACGACGCGGTTCTTCAGCGTGACGCCGCGCAGCGTGAACGGCGTGAACATCGGCGGCACCGCATGCGTGCCGTCGAGGCCGGCCCGCGCGGCCAGCCACTGCTCGTAGCCGCCGACATAAGCCGCATCGCGCAGCCGCAGGTTCTCGTGCGAGATGCGCTGCGAACGCGTCAGCAGCGAATAGGCGAACTGCGGCGCGTCGAGCCGCGCATGGCGCTCGACGTTCTCGAACCATTCGGTCGAGTTGCGCGCCGCGTTCTGGATCTTCAGCACCTCGATGCTGCGCTGCGCTTCATACGCCGACAGCGCCTGGTCCAACGCGCCCGGACGCGCACCGATCGCGGCGGCCAGGTCGATCGCGTCCTCGAGCGCGAGCTTGGTGCCCGAGCCGATCGAGAAATGCGCGGTGTGCGCCGCGTCGCCCATCAGCACGACCGGGGCGCGGCCGTTCCGTCCGCCTTGCCAATGAACCCAGCGCTTGCACACCACCCGCGGAAAGCGGATCCACTGCGCCGAGCCGCGCAGGTGCGCCGCGTTCGACATCAGCGCATGGCCGTCGAGCAGCTTCGCGAACAGCTTCTCGCAGAACGCGATGCCCTCGTCCTTGCCCATGTCGGCCAGCCCGGCGGCGCGCCACACCGGCTCGGGCGCCTCGACGATGAAGGTCGAGGTGTCGGCATCGAAGCGGTAGGCATGCACCTGGAACCAGCCCCATTCGGTGCGCTCGAACGCGAACGTGAACGCATCGAAGCGCCGGTGCGTGCCGAGCCACACGAAACGGCACAGCCGGGTGTCGACGTCGGGTTCGTAGGTGGCGGCGTAGCGGCTGCGGATGCGGCTGTTCAGCCCGTCGCAGGCGATCACCAGGTCGGCGTCGAGCGCGGTGTCGTCGGCGCAGTCGCTCTCGAAGCGCAGCTGCACGCCTTCTTCGGCGCAGCGGTCCTGCAGGATGTTCAGCAGCTTGCGCCGGCCGATGCCGCAGAAGCCGTGGCCGGACGAGCGGATCAGCTCGCCCTTGAAGTGCACCTCGATGTCGTCCCAGTGGTTGAACGCGTCGAGGATCTGCGCGGCGCTGCGCGGGTCGGTGCGCTGCACCGCGCCCAGCGTCTGGTCGGAGAACACCACGCCCCAGCCGAAGGTGTCGTCGGCACGGTTGCGCTCGAACACCGTGACCTCGTGCGACGGGTCCTGCTTCTTCATCAGCAGCGCGAAGTACAGGCCCGCCGGGCCGCCGCCGATGCAGGCGATGCGCATGGTTGTGTGAACTCCGGAGCGCCACGGCGGGAATCGCCGCGCTGGTGCAATTTAGGGCTTGATATTTCAGGTGTCAAGTATCTTGGCGATGCCACCGATTGTCTGAATAAACCGACACCACGACGCCTTGGGCGGTGCTACTGTGCGGCCGTGAAAAAAATCTGGGACATCTCCCCACCCATCGCCCCCGACTCGCCGCTGTTCCCCGGCGACGAGGCGTATTCGCAGGCCTGGACCGCGCGCATCGGCCCGGGCTGCCCGGTCAACCTGAGCGCGATCACGATGTCGCCGCACATCGGCGCGCATGCCGATGCGCCGCTGCACTACGGCGACGACGCACCGGCGATCGGCGCGGTCGACCTCGGCCCTTACCTGGGCCGCTGCCGCGTGATCCATGCGATCGGCATCGGCCCGCTGGTGCGGCCGGAGCACCTGGCCCCGTTCGCCGCCGACCTGCCGCCGCGCGTGCTGGTGCGCAGCGTGCTGAAGGCGCCGACCGCCTGGTCGCCCGATTTCACGTCGTTCGCACCCGAGACCATCGCCTGGCTGGCCGACCGCGGCGTGCAACTGGTGGGCATCGACAGCCAGTCGGTCGACCCGGCCGACAGCAAGACGCTGGACAGCCACCACCAGTTGCTGGCGCGCGACCTGCGCGTGCTGGAGAACCTGGTGCTCGACGACGTGCCGGCTGGCGACTACGAACTGATCGCGCTGCCGCTGAAGCTGATGCTGGCCTGCGCTTCTCCCGTCCGCGCGGTGCTGCGCGAACTCTGAAAGACCCCTTCGATGACGACACGACAAGACTGCCTCGGGCTCGACGCCCGCGACGAACTGGCGCCGCTGCGCGAACTGTTCGACCTGCCCGACGATGTGATCTACCTCGACGGCAATTCGCTCGGCGCGTTGCCGCGCGCCACCGCGGCGCGCGTGCAGCAGGTGGCCACCGCCGAATGGGGCCGCGACCTGATCAAGAGCTGGAACACTGCCGGCTGGATCGACCTGCCGCAGCGCATCGGCGACAAGATCGCGCTGCTGCTGGGCGCCGGACCCGACGAGCTGATCGTCGCCGACTCGACCTCGGTGAACCTGTTCAAGGCGCTGTCGGCCGCGCTCGACCTGGCGCAGCGCGACACGCCGGGCCGCCGGCGCATCGTCTCGGAGCGCTTCAACTTCCCGACCGACCTGTACATCGCCGAGAGCCTCGCGCGGCAGCGCGGCTTCGAGCTGGTGCTGGCCGATGCCGACGAGATCCCCGCGCTGATCGACGACAAGCTCGCGGTGCTGATGCTGACGCATGTGAACTACCGCACCGGCCGCATGCACCGCATGGAAGAGACCAACCTCGCGGTGCATGCCGCCGGCGCGCTGGTGGTGTGGGACCTGGCGCATTCGGCCGGCGCGGTGCCGGTGAACCTGAAGGGCAGCGGCCCGCGCGGCGGCGCGGCCGACTTCGCGGTCGGCTGCGGCTACAAGTATTTGAACGGCGGGCCGGGCGCGCCGGCCTTCGTGTGGATGCACCCGACGATCGCCGCCCGCATGGACGCCGAGCAGCTGTGGCAGCCGCTGTCGGGCTGGCTCGGCCATGCGGCGCCGTTCATGTTCACGCCGGACTACCACCCGGCCGCCGGCATCGGGCGCTTCGTCTGCGGCACGCCGCCGGTGCTGTCGCTGGCGGCACTGGAATGCGGCGTCGACACGATGCTCGCGGCCGAGGCGCACGGCGGGCAGCCGGCGCTGCGCCGCAAGTCGATCGCGCTGACCGAGCTGTTCATCGCGCTGGTCGAAGCCCGCTGCGCCGGCCACGGCCTCACGCTGCAGACGCCGCGCGATGCGGCGCAGCGCGGCAGCCAGGCGAGCTTCGCGCGCGCCGACGGCGGCTACGCGATCATGCAGGCGCTGATCGCGCGCGGCGTGATCGGCGACTTCCGCGCGCCCGACATCCTGCGCTTCGGCTTCACGCCGCTGTACACCCGCTTCATCGACGTGTGGGACGCGGTGGAGCACCTGGTGCAGGTGCTGCAGACGGGCGAGTGGCAGCAGGCCCGGTTCAACCAGCGTGCGGCGGTGACATGAGCGATTCGCACCGTTCCGGCGAAGACATCGTCCGAGAAGAAGGCGCGCAGCTCGATTTCTCACGCGACATGAGCTATGGCGACTACCTGCACCTCGACGAGCTGCTGAACGCGCAGCACCCGCTGTCGCCCGAGCACAACGAGATGCTGTTCATCGTGCAGCACCAGACCAGCGAGCTGTGGATGAAGCTGATGCTGCACGAGTTGGGGGCCGCGGTGCAGCGCATCGCGAACGACGACCTGGGCACCGCCTTCAAGATGCTGGCGCGCGTGAGCCGCATCATGGAGCAGCTGGTGCACGCCTGGGACGTGCTCGCGACGATGACGCCGCCGGAGTATTCGGCGATCCGGCCCTACCTGAGCAACAGCAGCGGCTTCCAGAGCTGGCAGTACCGCTGCATCGAGTTCATGCTGGGCAACAAGAACGCGGCGATGCTGAAGCCGCATGCGCACACGCCGGAGATCCTGGCGCGCGTCGAGGCGGCGTACCGCGCGCCGTCGCTGTACGACGAGGCGCTGCGGCTGCTGGCGCGGCGCGGGCTGCCGGTGCCGGGCTCGCACCTGGAGCGCGACTGGTCGCAGCCGTACGCCAGCGACGACGGGGTCGAGCAGGCGTGGCTGGTGGCGTACCGGTCGCCGCAACAGCACTGGGATTTGTACCAGTTGGGCGAGGAGCTCACCGACCTGGAAGATGCGTTCCGGCTCTGGCGCTTCCGCCATGTGACGACGGTCGAGCGGGTGATCGGCTTCAAGCGCGGCACCGGCGGCACCGGTGGCGTCAGCTACTTGCGCAAGATGCTCGACGTGGTGCTGTTCCCCGAGATCTGGAAGTTGCGCACCAGCCTGTGAGGACTTATGGTGGCGCATGTTGCTGCGCCACAGCCCCGCCCCGCCGCTCGACGCCTTCGTCGATGTCCTGTGGGCCAGCGAACGCGGCGCCATGCCGCATGCGCGCGAGCGCAACCTGCCGACCGGGCGGGCCGACCTGATCATCGCGCTGCGGCAGACCCACCTCACCCGCTTCGCGTCGGCCGCCGAAGTGCACGGCCAGCGCTTTGCCGGAGGCATCGTGCAGGGGCCGCAGCAAGGGTCCTTCTTTCGCGAGACTGGCAAGCCATCGTCCGTCATCGGCGTGCATTTCCGGGCCGGTGGGGCCACGGCGCTGTTCGGCGTACCGCTGACGGAACTGTCGACGCCTGGCGCGCCTGCACCGGGCGCCGCAACGCGCCGCCGATGCGCCGATCGCCTGGGCCCTGCGGGCGTTCGAAGGATCCGCACCGCGCAGCGTCGCCGAGGTTCGAGGGCGCTGGGCTGGTCGCCGAAGCGCTTCATCGCCGAGTTCTCGCAGCGTGTCGGGCCGACGCCCAAACGCTTCCTGCGGATCGCCCGGTTCCAGCGCATCGTGCAGGCCGCCGCACGATGCCGAACCCTCGACGCGCCCATCGACTGGGCTGTACTCGCGCTCGCGGAAGGCTGTGCCGATCAAGCCCACCTGGTGCGGGAGTTCCGCAGCTTCTCGGGGCTCACGCCTTCGTGCTACCACCCGCTGGCACCGGACCAAGCCAGCCACACCGCGGAAAAAATCTTCAAGACATCGGGCAGCGCGGGCCCTTACGCTTCAGACCGATGACGCCAAGGAGCTTGCGATGATCCATGAAGTATTCACCTACCTGCGTGTGCGCGACACCGCCGCGGCCATCGCGTTCTACACGCAGGCCTTTGGCGCCAAGGAGTTGTTCCGACTGACCGAGCCGTCGGGGCGCATCGGGCACGCCGAATTGGAACTCGGCCCGTCGGTGCTGATGCTGTCGGACGCGTTTCCGGAATACGGCATCGACGCCCCACCGGCCGGCAGCTCGACCAGCTATGCCAGCGTCCACCTGCATGTCGACAACGCCGACGCGGTGCTCGACCAAGCGGTGTCGGCCGGCGCCACCGTGCTGATGGCACCGACCGATCAGTTCTATGGCGAGCGCAGTTGCAAGCTGCGAGACCCGTTCGGCCACGAATGGCTGATCGGGCACAGCATCGAGCAACTCACGCCCGACGAGATGCAGCGCCGCTACACCGCGCTGATGACAGACCCGTCAGCGCAGTGAGCGGCAGGTGGGTCAGTCGGTGCCTTGCGGGAACACCACCACCGGATTGGCCGTGCCGCGAGTGTTCACGGTGACCTGCTTCGTGACGGTCTTGCCGTTCAGCGAGGCTTCCATCTTGTACTGCCCGGGCGGCGCCTTCACCAGCATGTAGGGGCCGTCGGCCTGCGCGTCGAACACGACGTCGCCGCTCTTGTCGGTCAGCTTGACCTGCGTGTCGGCGGTGAACTCGTTCTTCGAACCGGCCTTCTCGTAGATCTCGATCGCGAGCGGGTAGTCGCGCTTCGCTTCCTTGAAGGCCGGCACTTCCTCGTAGGCCACGCCGCCGGTCACGTAGGTGATGTCGCCGGCCTGCTTGGGGGCCGGCAGCGGTGCGCGGTCGTCCTGGGCCCACACGGCGGTGCCGGAGGCGATCGCGACGGCAGCGACGAGCGGGGCGAGCAGGGTCTTGTGGCTGGTCATGATGCAGTCCTTTCTTTGCCATGACGGTGATCCCATTGGACTGCTGGCGGAGCGCCGCGTGCCTGGGACAAGGCCGGCAGCGCGGGACGGGCATCTGCGCACCGCCGTGTCAGTGCAGAGGCCTTTCTCCGTAGGACAGAAAAAAGCCGACCCGAGGGTCGGCTTTTGCACCGGCAGCGCGGAGGTGCCGCGTCAGCCCAGGTTCACCGGCACGAAGATCCGTTCCCCGTCCCGCTCCACCAGCAGCGCGACGCTCTTCGGCTTGCCGGCCATCACAGCCCGCACCTGCTCGATCGACGTGACCGGCTTGCCGTTGATGGCCAGCAGCACGTCGCCCGCCTCGATGCCGGCGCGTGCGGCCGGGCCATCGGCGTTCTCGACCACCAGGCCTTGCTCCAGCTTGCTCTGGCGCTTTTCCTCGCGCGTCAGCTGGCGCAGCGACAGCCCGAGCTGCACGCCCTGCGCATCGCCGCCGTTGGCCGATGCCACGTCTTCGTCCGGATCGGCACCGCCCAGCTTCACGTCGATCGAACGCTCAGCCCGGTCGCGCCAGACGCTCAGCTTCACCTTGTCGCCGGGCGCCGCGAGGCCGATGCGGCTCGACAACGCACCCGAGCGCACGATCGGGTCGCCGTTCACCGCGGTGATCACGTCGCCCGGCTTCAGGCCCGCCTTCTCCGCGGCGCTGTCCTTGCTGACCTTCGCGACCAGCGCGCCGTCCGGGCGCTTCATGCCGAAGGATTCGGCCAGGCTCTGGTTCACGTCCTGCACCGCGACGCCCAGGCGGCCGTGCGTCGCGCGGCCGGTCGCGACGATCTGGTCCTTGACCTTCAGCGCGACGTTGATCGGGATCGCGAAGCTCAGGCCCTGGAAGCCGCCGGTCTGCGAGTAGATCTGCGCATTGATGCCGATCACCGCGCCGCTGCCGTCGAACAGCGGGCCGCCGGAGTTGCCGGGGTTCACCGCCGCATCGGTCTGGATGAACGGCACCACCGCGTCGCCGGGCAGCGAGCGGCCCTTCGCGCTGATGATGCCGGTGGTCGCTGTCTGCTCGAAGCCGTACGGCGCACCGATCGCCAGCACCGGGTCGCCGACCTCGATGTTCTGCGGATCACCCAGGCGCACGATCGGCAGGTCCTTGGCCTGGATGCGCAGCACCGCGATGTCGGTGGCGGCATCGGAGCCCAGCACCTTGGCCGAGAACTCGCGGCGGTCGCTCAGCTTGACGGTCACCTCCTTCGCTTCGCGCACGACGTGGGCGTTGGTCAGGATCAGGCCGTCGGCGCTGATGATGAAGCCCGAACCCTGGCCGCGGAACGGCACCGACGGGTTGTTGCGCTGGCCGCGCTGCTGGAAGCCCGGCAGGCCGCGGAAGAACTGGAAGAACGGATCGTTCTCGGCGCCGGGCGGCAGGCCCTGCTGCTGTTGCTCTTCGGCCGAGGCCTTGTGCAGGCCGGCGACGGTGACGCCGACGACGGCCGGACCGGAGGTGGCAACGATCGCGCGGTAGTTGGGCACCTGGCCCGCAGCCGGCAGCATCGGCACCGGGGCCGGCGGGGTGCTGGTGACAGCCACCGGCTTCGCGTCGGATTTGCTCTTCAGCCACTCGGGCGTCAGGCTGAAGGCGCCGGCCGATCCGGCGGCCAGCACGCCGGCTGCAGCGAGCGCAGCGGTCAACGACTTCATCTTCATGTGATCTCCTGGGGACAAGCGTCGCGGGGGATTCCGCATGGGACGAAAGATAAGGGCCGGCGGTTAGAAATCGATTAGGGGTTGGTGAGGCGAAGGTTAAGACCGCGGCGCCAGCACCGTCGCGACACAGTCCCCGAAGCCGATGCGCCGCTGCCCGGCGCGCTCACAGAACGCGCGCAGCGCGACGCTGTCGCCATCCTGCAGGAAGCGCCGCGTCTCGCCGTTCGGCAGCGTGATCGGCTCCTTGCCGCCGCGCGTCAGCTCGAGCAACGAGCCGCCCTGCGCCGGCAGCGGCCCCGACTGCGTGCCGCTGCCCAGCAGGTCGCCGGGCCGCAGGTTGCAGCCGTTGCTGCTGTGGTGCGCCACCAGCTGCGCCAGCGTCCAGTACGCATCGCGGAAGTTCGACTGCATCAACCGCACCGCCGCGTCGCCGCGCTCGCGCATCGCCGGCGTCTGCAGCCACACCTCGAGCACGATGTCGATCGCGCCCTGCGCGCGGTTGGCCTCGCCGTCGAGGTGGGGCAGCGGCTGCGGCCGGTCGGCGGCGCGCTCGAACGGCCGGCGGAACGGCTGCAGCGCCTCCATCGTGACGATCCACGGCGACAGCGTGGTCGCGAAGTTCTTCGCGAGGAAGGGCCCGAGCGGCTGGTACTCCCAGGCCTGCACGTCGCGCGCCGACCAGTCGTTCAGCAGCACCAGCCCGGCCAGGTGCTGCTCGGCCTGCGCCATCGGGATCGGCTCGCCCAGCGCATTGCCCGGGCCGACGATCGCGCCGAGTTCCAGTTCGTAATCCAGCCGCTGGCAGGGCCCGAACACCGGGACCGCGGCGTCGGTCTTGTACTGCCCGCGCGGTCGATGGAAATCCTGCCCGCTGACCTGCAGCGACGAGCTGCGGCCGTGGTAGCCGATCGGCACCCAGTCGTAGTTCGGCAGCAGCGGCTGGTCGGGCCGGAACAGCTTGCCGACCGCCGTCGCATGGTGGATGCCGGTGAAGAAATCGGTGTAGTCGCCGACCTCGCATGGCAGCGCCATCTCGGCCTGGGCCTGCGGCACCAGGCACGGCTGCAGCCACCGCTCGCTGCCGGAGCCTTCGCGCAAGGCCAGCGACAGCGCGGCGCGCAGCGTGCGGCGCGCCGCCGCGCCGAGCGCGATGAATGCGTTCAGCTCGCCGCGCGCGAGCGGCTCGAGCAGCGGCGACACCTCGGGCGACCACGGCCCGGCCTCGTGCGCGCGCCGCAGGTCGAGCACCGCATCGCCGATCGCCACGCCGGCACGCAGCGGCTCGTCGCTGCCGCGGCGCCGGAAGCGCCCGAGCGGCAGGTTCTGCAGCGGGAAATCGCTCTGCGGGTCGTTGGCCGACGCCACCCAGCTGCGCAGCGCGGCGTCATTCGCATCGTCGAGGCCGCTCATTGGAATCCGTCCTTCAGGTTGCGCCAGCAATCGGCATAGGCGGCATCGAGCGCGCCGCCGTTCATCGCCCACTCGGTGGGACGGAAGCGATAGCGACTCTCGAACATGAAGGCCAGCGTGTTGTCGAGCTTGTGCGGCGCGAGCGGCGCGTTCGATGCGCGCTCGAACGCATCGGCATCCGGCCCGTGCGGCACCATGCAGTTGTGCAGGCTCGCGCCGCCGGGCCGGAAGCCTTCGGGCTTCGCGTCGTACTGGCCGTGCACCAGCCCCATGAACTCGCTCATCAGGTTGCGGTGGTACCAGGGCGGGCGGAAGGTGTCCTCGGCCACCAGCCAGCGTGGCGGGAAGATCACGAAGTCGCAGTTGGCCGTGCCCGGCGTGTCGCTCGGCGAAGTGAGCACCGTGAAGATCGACGGGTCCGGGTGGTCGAAGCTGATCGAGCCGATCGTCATGAAATGGGCGGTGTCGTACTTCAGCGGCGCCAGGTTGCCGTGCCAGCCGACCACGTTGAACGGCGACGCCGCGCAGTGCGCCGCCCACAGCCGGCCGCCGTATTTCTTGATCAGCTCGTGCGGCGCCGCATCTTGCTCGAAGGCCGCGACCGGCGCGAGGAAATCGCGCGGGTTCGCCAGGCCGTTGCTGCCGATCGGGCCGAGCTCCGGCAGGCGGAAATGCGCGCCGTGGTTCTCGCACACGTACACCCGCGACGGCCCGTCGACCGCCACCTTGAAGGCCATGCCGCGCGGCAGCAGCGCGATCTCGCCGGGCGCCACCTGCAGCACGCCGAGCTCGGTCGTGATCGTCAACGCGCCCTGCTGCGGCACGAGCAGCATCTCGCCATCGGCATTGACGAAGGCGCGCTGCGTCATCGAGCGGTTGACGAACGCGATGTGCGCCGCCATGCCGGTCTGCGCATCGACATCGCCATTGACGACGATGCTGCGCAGCCCGTCGACGAAATCCAGCGGCTCGGCCGCGGCCTCGGGCACCGGCGTCGGCGACCAGCGCATCGGATCGGGCGGCGCATCGACGCCCCCGGCGGCGCCGCTCTTCCACCACGGCTGTGCATGCGGCACGTAGCCGCCGACCACCACCGACGGCTGGCGGCGGTACATCCAGGTGCGCCGGTTCTCGGCCCGCGGCGCGGTGAAGGCGCTGCCGCTCAGCAGCTCGGCATACAGGCCGTGCGCCGCCTTCTGCGGGCTGTTGCGGCCCGCGGGCAGCACGCCGGGCACCGCCTCGCTCGCGAACTGGTTGCCGAAGCCGCTCTGGTAGCGCAGGGGGTCGGGGGATGCCATCGGGTGTCTCCTTGAACCGCGGCTTGATCTTCGCCGGCAGATTCGTTACTGTCTAATTCATTCTACATATCCAAATTCAGCCCGATGCCAGAAACCCCCAACGCCCCCCGTGGCATCCAGAGCATCGAGGTCGGCGGCCAGCTGCTGCGCGCGCTCGCCCACCACGGCCGGCCGATGGCGCTGAAGGACCTGGCGCGCGAGGCCGGCATGGCGCCGGCGAAGGCGCACCCCTACCTGGTCAGCTTCGGCAAGCTCGGGCTGATCGCACAGGACGCCGCATCGGGCCGCTACGGCCTGGGCCCGCTCGCGATGGAGCTCGGGCTGATCAGCCTGCAGCAGTTCGACCCGCTGCGCCTGGCCACGCCGCTGCTGCCGGCGCTGGCCGCGCAGGTCGGCCACACCGTCGCGATCGCGGTGTGGGGCAACCGCGGGCCGACCATCGTGCGCGTCGAGGAAGCGCCGTCCGCGGTGCACGTCAACATGCGCCACGGCACCGTGATGTCGATGCGCGGCACCGCATCGGGCCTGCTGTTCGCGGCGCACCTGCCGCCGACGCGGCTGCGCGAGGTGCTGGCGCAGGAACCGCACGGCGGCCGGCGCACGCTGGACGCCGCCTTCAGCGCGCAGCTGGCCACCATCCGCAGCGAAGGCCTGAGCCGCGTCGCCGACGGCGCGGTGCCCGGCGTCAGCGCGATGGCGGCGCCGGTGTTCGACCTGCACGGCGAGCTGGTGCTGAGCCTGGCCGCGATCGGCCCGAACGCCACCTTCGACACCCGACCCGACGGCCCGCTCGCCCGGGCGCTGAAAGCCTGCGCCGCGCAGGTGTCGCGCCAGCTCGGCGGCGCGGGCCTGTCGGATGCACCGGTATAGTGGCCAGTTCACCAACCGATCGGAGCGAGGGATGGGAGTTCAACGCCAACGGCAAGCCGGCGCACGCGTGCGCGCATCGTGGGTCAGCCTGCTCGTCGCAGCGGCCACCCTCACCGCCTGCGGCGGCAGCTCCGACGACTCCGGCAACCGCCTCGCGTCGGCGTCGCAGTACGCGCAGCAATGCGCGCCGACCAACCCCGATGCCCCGGCCGCCAACCGCACCGGCAGCCTCGACACCGAAAAACTGTGGATGCGCGCCTACCTCGGCGACGCCTACCTCTGGTACGACGAGATCCCGAACGTTGCTCCGAATGCAGCGCAGTACAGCAACACCGCCGATGTGTACGGCTCGCTGGACAACTACTTCGAAGCGCTGAAGACGACCGCCCTCACGCCGAGCGGTGCGCGCAAGGACCGGTTCAGCTTCCTGATCCCGACCGACACCTCCACCGCGCTGTTCGACTCCGGCGTCGAAGCCGGCACCGGCGTCAACTGGCGCATGCTGTCGTCGCGGGCGCCGCGCGGGCTGCGCGTGTCGTACGTGACGCCCGGCACCGAGGCGGCCACCAAGGGCGTGCTGCGCGGCGACACGCTGGTGACGGTCGACGGCGTGTCGGCCGACGATGGAACCGCGGCCGGCGTCGGCGTGCTCAATGCCGCGCTGTTTCCGAGCGATGTCGGCGGCACGCACACCTACGTCTTCAACCGCGCCGGCGTCGGCCAGGTCAGCGTCTCGATGACGACGGCCGCCATCACGACGAAGCCGGTGCTGAACTACAGCGTGATCGACACCGGCGCCGGCAAGGTCGGCAACATCGTGTTCACGTCGCACGTCGCGCCGGCCGAGGCGCAGCTGATCGAAGCGTTCACGGCGCTGAAGGCCCAGGGCGCGACCGACCTGGTGCTCGACCTGCGCTACAACGGCGGCGGCTACCTCTACATCGCGAGCGAGCTGGCCTACATGATCGCCGGCCCGGCGCGCACCGGCGGGAAGGTGTTCGAGAAGCTGAACTACAACGCGAAGCGCACCTCGGACAACGCCCAGGCGCCCTACCCGTTCCAGTCCACCAGCACCGCCAACGCGGCGCTGCCGACGCTCGACCTGGCGCGCGTCTACGTGCTGACCACCAGCGAGACCTGCTCGGCCAGCGAATCGGTGATCAACAGCCTGCGCGGCGTCGATGTCGACGTGCGGCAGATCGGCAGCACCTCCTGCGGCAAGCCCTACGGCTTCGCGGCGCAGGACAACTGCGGCATCTCGTACTTCCCGATCGAGTTCCAGGGCGTCAACGCGAAGGGCTTCGGCGACTATGCCGACGGCTTCACGCCGAACGGCGCCGGCGCCACCGGCATCGCCGGCTGCACGGCCGCCGACGACTTCACGCAGCCGCTCGGCAGCGCGAACGAGGGCCTGCTGAAGGCGGCGCTCGGCTACCGCGCGAACGGCGCCTGCCCGGTGGCGGCCTCGCAAGAATCTCCGCAGGCGCTGGGCGTGCTGGCGGGCCGCGGCGCCCCGCTGCGCGGCCGGCCGCTGCTGAGCAACCGCTTCCTCAGGCCGTCGCGCTGACGAAGCCCTCGACGAGCGCGGCAAACCGCTGCGGCTGCTCGACCACGCTGAGGTGCGAGGCCTCGGCGAGCACCTCGAGCCGCGCACCGGGAATGCGCTCGGCGATCGCCTGCGACATCGCGACCGGCGCGCCGACGTCCAGCTCGCCGGCGATCACCAGCGTCGGGCAGCGCACCTGCGGCAGCCGGTCGAGCCAGTCGACCTCGCGCACCGCGTGGCAGGTCGCGGCATAGCCGGCGGCCGACGTTCGCAGCAGCGCCGCGCGGAATGCCGCCAGCGCCTGCGGCCGCTCGCGGCGGAAGCCGGCGTGGAAGTAGCGCTCCATCACCATGTCGGCAATGGCTTCCAGCCCGCCCTGTTCGACGGCCGCGATGCGCTGCGCCCAGGCCGACTGCGCCGCCTCGGGGTAGCGCGCGGTGGTGTTGGCCAGCACCAGCGAGCGCACCAGCTCCGGGTGGCGGATCGCGAGGCCCTGGCCGACCATGCCGCCGAGCGACAACCCGACCCAGGTCACCGGCCCGGCGCCCCATTCGCGGATCACGCGGGCCGCGTCGTCGACCAGCTCGTCCATGCGGTACGGCCCTGCCGGCACGGCCGAGCCGCCGTGGCCGCGGTGGTCGTAGCGCAGCACCTCGTGGCGTGGCGCGAGCGTGGCGGCAAGCGTGTCCCACATGCCGAGGTCGAGGCCGAGCGCGTGGCTCAGCAGCACCGGCGACCCCTGGCCCTGCAGCGCAAGCTTCAGCTGCGGGCGGCTGAAGGTGTGGTGGCTCGACGCGCGCACGCCGGTCGACAGCGGCGCCGGCGGCGGCAGCAGGCCTTCGTCGCGCAGGATCTGCGTGGTCAGCTTGAACGCGGTGTTGGCGGCCGGCACGCCGCAGTAGATCGCGCCTTGCATCAGCGTTTCGCCGATCTGCTCGACCGGCACGCCGCCGCGCACCGCGGCGCGGCAGTGCAGCTCGAATTCCTCCCAGCGCGCGAGGCCCATCGTCATGCCCAGCACCAGCAGCCGGCGCGTCGTGGTGTCGAGCCCCGGGCGGCCCCAGATGTCGTGCCATGCGTAGCGCGTGATCAGCGACTGGAACTCGGCGTTGAAGGCCGACGCGCCGTCGAGCGACTGGTCGACCCATGCATCGCCCAGCACCGCGCGGCGGTTCTTCAGGCCGCGGTCGAAATCATCCTGTTGCTCCGCCATGACGGGCCCCTTTCAAGAATGGATTCACTGCGGCAGCCAGGCCGCCCACGGCGCGCCGGCGGCCAGCGCATCGGCGCGCTGCTGCCACGCCGCGAGCTGCGGATCGGCCACGCGGCTCGCGTGCTGCGCGGCGAGGTCGACATCGAACAGCGCATCGACCTGCCCGGCGCTGAGCTGCGCGCGCAGCGCGTCGTCGCGGGCCAGCGCCTGCAGCAGCACCTCGCGCAGCGACCGGCCGCCGGCCACCGCGTCGTGCGACCACGCCTCGAGCAGCGCATGCGCGCGCGCCTTGCCCAGGTGCAGCGCCAGCTGCATCGCGACCGCTTCGGCAAACACCAAGCCGTGCTGCGCATCGATCTGGTGGCGCATCCGCGCGGCATCCACCTGCAGGCCCGGCGCCGCATCGGCCAGCGCCTTCAGCGCGCCATGCACGCCGAGGTACAGCCCGGCGGTTTCGGCCAGCTCGGCCTGCCAGTTGCCGAGGCCGCGCTCATGCTCCTGCACCATCGCGGCCAGCAGCGCGGCCACGCGGTGCGGCGTGCGCAGCGCACCGGCCAGCGCCGTCATCGCGGCCACCGGGTTGCGCTTGTGCGGCATCGTCGACGAGCCGCCGCGGCCGGCACCCGACGGCTCGGCCAGCTCGCTGAGTTCGCCCTGCGCCATCAGCGAGATGTCCTTCGCGATCTTGCCGAGCGCGCCGGCCAGCACGCCCAGTTCGCCGGCCAGCGAGGCCAGCTCGTCTCGCTGCGTGTGCCACGGGCCGGGCGGCAGCCGCAGGCCGAGCGCGTCGGCCACGCGCCGGGCGACGGCCGGGCCGCGCTCGCCCATCGCCGACAGCGTGCCGACGGCACCGCCCAGCTGCAGCTGCAGCGCCTGCAGCCCCGCGTCGCGCAGTCGCTGCCGGCAGCGCAGCAGCGGCGCGATCCACGCCACCAGCTTGAAATCGACGCTGACCACCTGTGCCGGCTGCATCAGCGTGCGCGCCAGCACCGGGACGCCGCGGTGTTGCCCCGCCAGCACCAGCAGCGCGGCGGCAAGCGCGCCGAGGTCGCGGTCGACCAGCGCCAGCGCGCGGCGCGTCGTCAGCGCCATGCCGGTGTCGATCACGTCCTGGCTGGTGCTGCCCCAGTGCACGAAACCGGCGGCGTCGGCGTCGAACAGGCCGACCGCCTGCGTCAGCGCCTTGACCAGCGGAATCGCAAGGCTGCCGGCGCGGCCGCTCGCATCGACCAGGGCGTCCAGGTCGTACAGCTCGGCCTTGCAGACGCCGGCGATGGCCTGCGCGGCCGCCACCGGCACCAGGCCTTCGGCGGCCTGGGCGCGCGCCAGCGCCGCCTCGAAGTCGAGCATGGCCTGCAGCACCGACGGTGGCGAAAACACCGCCGACATCTCGGGCGTCGACAGGAAGCGCTCGAAAACCGATGGCCCCGTCGACATCGCCCGCCTCCGCTCAGGCGGCCGCAGCCTGCGTCTTCAGCTGCGTCTTGCGGTCGCTCAGGCGCTGCAGGCAGCTCAGCGACCCGAGGTGGGCGTAGATCAGCGCCAGCATGCCGTTGCGGTACAGCTCGAGCACCACGGCATCGGGCAACGCGCGCAGCTTGTCTTCGTCGACCACCTGGAAGCCGTCGACCGAGAAGGTCTCGCCGTCGTTCAGCGTTCCTTCGGCGCGCATGCCCTTCAGCAGGTCGAGGTCGCGCAGGCGCTGGCAGAACAGCGGCGTGCGCTGCGCTTCCTGGTCGTACAGCTCGAGCAGCTTCATCGCGTTGGTCAGCGTCTCGGTCGGCTCGCCGGCGGCGGTCAGCAGCGGCACGCCCTCGGGGCCGTCGACCAGCCCGGCGTAGCTTTCATCGACGACCACCGACAGCCCGTCGCCGGTGCCGTCGTCGCGCGCGGCCCGCGTCAGGCCCAGCGGGTAGCAGCGCAGCGCGGCCGGCACGTAGCGGCCGAACCACTGGCTGCCTTCGACGAACAGGTTCTCGCCGGCCGACAGCCCGAGCAGCACGACCGGGTTCAGCTGCGGGCTGCCGTCTTCGTTGGTGCCGCTGTTGACGAACAGGATCGGGTATTCCTTGCCGGCCTCGACGAACTCGCCGAAGGTGCAGAACAGCGCGTTCATGCCGGCGGCCACCGACACGTCCAGCGGCAGCAGGTGCTTGCCGGCATGGCGCGTGCGGTCGAGCAGCGCGGGCTTCTTGTAGAGGGCAGTGATCATTGAACTTCAGCTCCAGGGGGCAAGGCGGTGGCCATCACCTTGTCGACGCGCTTGCCGTCCAGGTCGACCACCTCGAAACGCCAGCCTTCCCAATCCACCGTGTCGGCGGTCTTGGGCAGCCGGCCCAACAACAACATGATCATGCCGGCCAGCGTGTTGTAGCGGCCGCGGTCTTCCTCGGGCAGCTCCTTCAGCGCCAGCCTGTCCTTCAGTTCGGGCACCGGGATCAGGCCGTCGAACAGCCAGCTCTCGTCGTTGCGCTGCACCGCCCACGCGTCGCCGTCGGCCGGCGTCGTGAACTCGCCGGTGATCGCCTCCAGCACGTCGCGCACCGTGATGACGCCCTGCACCTCGCCGTATTCGTCGACCACGAAGACGAGCTGGGCCGACGACGCGCGGAACTGCTCCAGCAGCTCCATGCCCGACAGCGTCTCCGGCACGAACACCGGCGCCTGCAGCCCTTCGGTCAGCGCCAGCGGCCGGCCCTGCAGCATCTGCTGCAGCAGCGTCTGTGCCGAGATCACGCCGACCACGTCGCTCAGGCTGCCACGGCACACCGGGTAGCGCGAGTGCTCCTGGTCGCCGACCACCTTCAGCACGTCGTCCAGGTCGGCCGCAGCGTCGAGCCAGGTGATTTCGGTGCGCGGAATCATCATCGAGCCGACCTGCCGGTCGTCGAGGCGGAACACGTTGCGCACCATCTGGTGCTCCTGCGCTTCGATCACGCCGGCGTCCAGGCCTTCTTCGAGGCTGGCGGCGATCTCTTCCTCGGTGACCGAACGGGTCGGGCCGCCGCGGATGCCCAGCAGGCGCAGCGTGCCTTCGGTGCAGAACGACAGCAGCTTGACGAACGGGCGCGCCGCCATCGACAGCCATTCCATCGGCTGCGCGACCAGCCGGGCCACGTTCTCGGGATACATCTGCCCGAGCCGTTTGGGCACCAGCTCGCCGAAGATGATCGTCACGAAGGTGATGCACATCACCACGAGGGCGGTGGCGGTGATGCCGGAGGCCTTCTCGTGGATGTTGAACGTCAGATGGATCCAGGCGGCGAGCGGCTCGGAGAAGGCGGCCTCGCCGACGATGCCGTTGAGCACGCCGATCGACGTGATGCCGATCTGCACGGTGGACAGGAACTTGGTGGGGTTCTCGTGCAGGTCCATCGCGGCGCGGGCGCCATCGTCCCCGGTTTCCACCATGACTTGCAGGCGAGCCTTGCGGCTGGCGGTGAGCGCCATTTCCGACATGGCGAACAGACCGTTGAGGAGGATCAGGAAAACGAGGAGCGCTATGTCCATGGAAGCACGCTGCCGGGGCCCGGCCCGGAACGCGCAAAACGACGAAGGCCGCAAGGGTAGCAGATGGCGCCGGCCGCAGCGTGACGGGGGTGCCGGGACCGGTGCCGGGCAGAATCGGCGCGATGAACTACCTGATCGGTGACCTGCAGGGCTGCTGCGACCCGCTGGAGCGGCTGCTCGAGAAGATCGGCTTCTCCGCGTCGCGCGACCACGCCTGGCTGCTGGGCGACCTGGTGAACCGCGGCCCGGCCTCGCTGCGCACGCTGCGGCGGCTGCAGCAGCTGGGCTCGTCGGCGACCTGCCTGCTGGGCAACCACGACCTGCACCTGCTGGCGGTGGCGCATGGCGTGCGCCAGCCGGGGCGGCGCGACACGCTGGGCGAGATCCTGGCGGCGCCGGACCGCGCGGCGCTGGTCGACTGGCTGCGCTGGCAGCGCATGGCGGTGCATGCACACGGCTGGCTGATGGTGCATGCCGGCGTGGCGCCGCAGTGGGACCTGGCGACCACGCTGGCGCTGGCCGGCGAGGTGGAGCAGCGGCTGCGCGGCGACGACCTGGTCGGCTTCCTGCAGGTGATGTACGGCAACGAGCCGGCGCGCTGGGATGCCGGCCTGCAGGGCGCCGACCGGCTGCGTTTCGCGGTGAACGTGCTGACGCGCATCCGCTTCGTGGCCGCCGACGGCACGCTCGACATGTCGAGCAACGAGGGCGCCGATGCCGCTCCGCCGGGGCGGTTCGCCTGGTTCGACGCACCGCAGCGCCGCACCGCCGGCGTGCCGATCGCGTTCGGGCATTGGTCGACGCTCGGGCTGACGGTCCGTCCCGACCTGATGGCGCTGGACACCGGCTGCGTGTGGGGTGGGCGGCTCACCGCGGTGCAGCTGGGAGACGGGAACGCGCCACTCGAGGTGGTCCAGGTGGACTGCGAGCAGGCGCAGAAGCCGGGCTGACGCGCGGGGCGGGACTACAATCCCGGCCTCTTCAGGAAGTGTGGCCGAGTGGTTTAAGGCACTGGTCTTGAAAACCAGCGACGGGCAACTGTCCGTGGGTTCGAATCCCACCGCTTCCGCCACCTTGCCAAAGGGGCCGCCATGGAAACCAGAGTTCTGACTGCTCGCGTGCCGTTGCCGCTTGCCGAAAAGGTCGACCAGTTGGCTGAGCGACTCGAGCGCTCGCAGGCGTGGGTCATGAAGCAGGCGCTGACAGCCTGGGTCGACCAGGAAGAAGAGCGGCATCGCTTGACGCTCGAGGGGCTCGCGGACGTGGATGCCGGACGAGTCGTCGGGCATCAAGAGGTCTTGGCCTGGGCCTCGAGCCTGAACAGCAAGACGCCGTTGCCCGTCCCACGCTGATGGAATTGAAATGGACGAGCGAGGCGCTGTCCGATCTGGCGCGCTTGTTCGAGTTTCTTGCGCCAGCCAACAAGGTCGCTGCGGCACGCGCCGTTCAAGCACTCACGGCCGCCCCGGAGCGGCTGCTGGATCAACCGCGCATGGGCAGGCGGCTCGAAGAGTTTGATCCGCGTGAGGTTCGCCGCATTCTGGTGGGCCGCTACGAAATTCGGTACGAAGTCCTGCAGTCCACGGTGTATGTGCTGCGGCTTTGGCACACACGCGAAGATCGCTGACAGTTGACCTCATGAGCGTTTCCGTCAGCCTCTCCGAATTGCTTGACGCCTGCGCCTGGGTGAGTTCCGGCGATGCGGCCGGGCTCGACGCCGGCGCTCGCATCAGCAGAAAGACCGGCGCCATTCACTGGTCCGGCGAGGGAGTCGACGAGGAACCACCGAACGACGACGACGACGACGAAAGCCTGTACGTCGACGTGCCCCACAAGAACGAACTCGACCTGGGTCGTTCGCTGGCCCTTCAGTTCGTGCAAGAGCACCTCCCTCGTTCTCTCGAGACGGTGTCCGGGTTCTTTCGCAAGCGCGGCGCCTATTCGCACTTCAAGGCACTGCTTGAAAAAGCAGGCCAACTCGATGCGTGGCATCGGTACGAGGCGGCCGCCACGGAGCATGCCTTGCGCGAATGGTGCGAGGAGAATGGTTTCGAGCTGGTGTCCCCAGGCCATCCTGAGTAAGACGTTCCAGAGCCCTCACCAGAGCCATGCCGCAAACAGGCATCCTGCGAACCTGAAATGAAGAGCGCGGCTTCGGCTTCATCGCGCCCACCGGGGGCGGGCGCGAGTTGTTCGTTCACGTGGTCGCGATCGGCGCCTTCGGCTACGCGAAGTACCGGCAATTCGCTCCGCCACATGCCGGTTCAGCGCTCATGCGAGAGACGCCTGCCGCTGCAGCTGCCGATACGCCGTCCGACTCGTTTCGGTGTGATGGCCGAATCCATTGCTCCCAGATGACCTCGTGTCGTGAAGCCAAGTTTTTTCTGCGCCATTGCCCGGGAACGAAGATGGACGGCAACAATGATGGCGTCCCCTGCGAACAGCAGTGGTGCACGAGCCCGTTCGCAAGCTGATCGAGCAAGGTCAAGCATGCCGCGCCTCTCCAAGATCGCATTGTTCTATGCCCTGGTCGTGCTCCTGGGATTCGATGTGCATGCCATTGCGCAGCGCTTCCTGCAGGCGTCTCGCGACCCCATCGGCTGGCCCAAGGCCATTGGCGCATTGCTGCTCCAAGCAACGGCGCTGGGCCTCGCCGCTGCCTACCTGGCCTTCCTTGGCAGACGCCGCGAGCCGCAGTCGGCGCCGCAAACCAGCCTCATCGCGTCATGGCGCATCAAGTTCTGGCCTCTCGGTGCGCTGTCGGTGGTGGGCGCTCTGTCGGTCTCCGTGCTGTACAACAGCGTGGTTTGCGGCGACCACCCATTCCCTTCGGCGAGAGGCGTGCCCCTGTGCGGTCGGTGACGTGCTGGTCTGGCCCCCGAGGACCACATGGAAGAGGTGCAATGTGTCGAGTTCCGAGCTGAAGTCTCCCAAGAAGTCGTGGCCACGCCGTTCGGCGCCCTATGCATGGCAATGCTTCGCCTGCGAAGCCTCCAATCCACCCGGCACCGATCTGTGCGCGGCCTGCGGCTTCCCCGCTCGCGCCACAGGAAAGCAGATCGATGCAGCGCACGCCAAGAGGACAACCGCGCCCGCGCCGATCGTGCTGGCCGAGCGCAGCGCCACCGATTCCTTCTTCCAGGCACTGTCGCCGCTGCCGATGTGGCGCCAAGCCCTCATCGTCGTCGGCGGATCGTTGTGTCTCGGCGGCGCCCTCTGGCTCAAGTTCGCGATGTCGCTGGCCGGAGTGACATGGGGCCTCGGCGCGCTGGCGCTGGGCGTTGTCGTCCTGGCGCTGTTGCGGATCGGCGGCGACCTCACGCCAGGCTGATGCCACCATCCTCGTCGTCAGCCCGCAGCCACCCGACAGCCAACGCGATCAGCACGCCGCCGATCACCCACGCGATCCACCGCCAGTGGCGCGTCGCCTCCACCACCTCTTCGTCGCGCGTCACGCGCACGCATTGGCGGAACAGCCGCGTCGATTGCACGCGGATCGCATCGCCATCCTTCAGCCGCTGGTAGGCCGCATACCCTACGGAGCAACTCGCCACCTCGCCGCCCACCAGGTGCAGCGTGTAACTGGTGTCGCCCGAGCGGTTGTCGCGGCGCGCGGATTCGCCGTCGTTGACGTGGCTGGTGTGCTGGTCGACGCGGACGGTTTCGTCGCGCAGCGGCATCGCGGTCTCGCCGAGCAGCGCGACACCGGCGATCATGAACAGGCAGCGGATCAGGAACTTGAACATGGCAGCGTCCTCACCGTGGCGCTTCGAGCGGTTCGACCAGGTGCGCCCGGCTCCCGGGCGCCGCGTACGGCTCGGGCCAGTACTCCACCAGCCGCGTGATCTGCCCGCCCTCCACCGTGAAGAAGCTGATCGCACGCGCCGACTGCACGCCATCGGTGACCGACACGTCCGACACCGCCTCGCCGGGCGATCCCACCAGCCGGTTGACCGTGAAGCGCCAGGGCCCGTGGGCCGGGTACTCGCTGTTCATCCGCGCAAAGTTCTGCGCGCCGCGGATGCGTTCGTTCGACTGCGGCCACTCCAGCACGAAGCCGGGTGCGAGCACCTGCGCCACGGCGAAGAAATCGTTGGTCGCCATCAGGCGCCAGAACTCATGGACGGTGACGACGGTGGAGCGATTCGGCATGGCGGGATTGTGCCGGCAGGCCTGAGCCCCAGGTGCCGAGACTTCCCGGACGACAATCGACCCAACGCCAGGAGCACGCCCATGAGCCCACGGACCGCACGCACCCTCGCCCTGCTGTCCGGCCTCGTGCTGGCCTTGCAGGCCGCACCCGGCTTCGCACAGCCGAAGGAAGAGGCACCGAGCGCATCAGCCGCCCATCAACGAGACGACCAGCGCGACGGGCAGCACGATTTCGACTTCGAGTTCGGCACCTGGAAGACCCACCTGAAGCGACTGCTGCGTCCGCTGACCGGCTCGACCACCTGGGTCGAGTACGACGGGACGACCACCGTCCGACCGGTGTGGGCCGGGCGCGCCAACCTGGTGGAGCTGTCGGTCGACGGCCCGGCCGGCCACATCGAGGCGCTGAGCCTGCGCCTGTACGACCCGCAGTCCCGCCAGTGGAGCCTCAACTTCTCCGGGCTCGGCAGCGGCGCGATGAGCACGCCGGCCATCGGGCGCTTCGAGAACGGGCGCGGCGAGTTCGTCAACGCCGAAACGCTGAACGGCCGACCGATCCTGGTCCGCTTCGTTATCTCCGACATCACGCCGCGTTCGTGCCGCTTCGAGCAATCGTTCTCCGCCGATGGCGGCAAGACCTGGGAGCTGAACTGGGTCGCGGTGGACACACGGCCCTGAACGTCCACGCCCTCCGTCAAGCCATCACAACTGCCCCGACTGATAGAACCCGCTGTTCACCAGCACCTGCTGCCAGTTCTCCTTGTTGACGAACACCGGCTTCAGCAGGTACGACGGCACGACCTTCACGCCGTTGTTGTAGGTCTTGGTGTCGTTGATGGTCGGCGCCTTGCCGCTCATGTACTCGTCGACCATCGAGGCCACGCGCACCGCCAGCTGCCGCGTGTCCTTGAACACCGTCGACGACTGCTCGCCGCGCTGGATCGAGCGCACCGAGTTCAGCTCCGCGTCCTGCCCGGTGACGACCGGCCACGGCTGCGCCGCGGTGCCGTAACCGACACCCTGCAGTGCCGTCAGCAGCTCGACGCTGGTGTTGTCGTTCGGCGAGAGGATCGCGTCGAGCCGGCGCTTCGCATACAGCGTCTTCAGCATCGCCTGCAACCGTGCCTTCGCGATCGCACCGCTCCACTGCGGCGTCGCCACCTCGGCCATCGCGACCTTGCCGGAGCCGACCGTCAGCGCGCCCGAATCGATATGCGGCTTCAGCACCGACATCGCACCGTTGTAGAAGAAGTGCGAGTTGTTGTCGTCGGCCGCGCCGGCGAACAACTCGATCAGGCCCTTGCCGCCGTCGCGCAGCTTCAGCCGCGTCTCGATGTCGCGGCCCTGCAGCACGCCGACCTCGAAGTTGTCGAAGGTGGCATACGCGTCCACGTTGCCGCTGTCGCGGATCAGCCGGTCGTAGGCGATGACCTTCACGCCCTTCTTCGCGGCCTTGTCCAGCACCGCGGTGAACGCGCTGCTGTCGCTCGCGCCGATCACCACCACCTTCGCGCCGGCATCCATCATCTTCTGGACCTGGCCCGGCTGGTCCGCGGCGTTGTTGATCGCGTACTGCAGGTCCACCGTGTAGTTCAGGCGGTTCAGCGTGCGCATCATGCTGAGCCCGTCGTCGACCCATCGTCGCGACGAGAAGGTCGGCATCGACACGCCGATCAGGCCCTTGTCGGCCACGGCCGCACGGGCCAGGCGGGAAGTGGCCAGCAAGGCCGGCGCAGACAGGGAAAGCAGGAGTCTTCTACGGTTCATGGCTTGTCTCGGTTGCTCCAGTCGAGGCGCTGGATGGCCGGCAAGTTAAGGTCGTACCACCGTGTAACCGATCGATGCAAACCCTGAGACGGCACGCCGTTGTGCAACGGATCGCACGCGCGTGGCGTTGGTTCGCGCTGTACTACGCGGGGCTACAGGCCTGATGACCGCAGGGGCTTCTGCATGATTCGCTCACAGTGCTTCCCAAGACTTCCCGCTTCCAAGAACTCCATGGACAGGAAGGCCAATGAACATCAAACAACTCATGGCGGCAGCGATGCTGGCGCTGGTGCAGACCGTCAGCGTTCAGCCGGCAGCAGCCGCGCCCAACCGAACGTTCACCTATGACAGCGCCGGCAACACCCTCTCCGATGGCCGCAGCTACATCGCGACCTACAACCTGCGGGGCCAATTGGCGACGATCTCGAAGGCAGGCGTCACCACCACCTACACCTACAACGCCGCCGGGCAGCGGGTTCGCAAGGTCAGCAGCAAGGGCCCGGCGTATACGGTGGCCTTCGTGTATGACAAGGAAGGACATCTGCTCGGCGAGTACGACCACACAGGTGAGGCCCTGCGCGAATACGTATGGCTGCGCGACACGCCGATGGTGGTCTTCACACCGGACCCTACCAACCCTCGTGGCGATCCGCTCGTCTACTTCATTCACACCGATCACCTGAACACGCCACGCGTGATCGTCGATCGCAACAACGTGGTCCGCTGGCGGTGGATCTCCGAGCCCTTCGGCACGACGGCCCCCGAGACCAACCCGAGCGGGCTCGGGGACTTCACGTTCAACTTGCGGTTTCCCGGACAGTACGCGGACCAGGAGTCAGGGTTGTTCTACAACTACTTCAGGTACTACGACCGCCAGCTGGGCAGCTACACGCAACCTGATCTGCTCGGGCTTGCGTCGGGCAGTTTGTCGGCCTACGGATACGTGGATGGCAACCCTCTGTCATACACGGATCCGCTGGGTCTCCAAGGCCTAGACAGCCCCAATGCCACCCTGAACTCGGCCATCGCCCGAGGAGACGTGCGTCAGCTGGAGACATTGATGGAGGCCCTTGCCCCACAAGAGCAGGTACTTGCCAGAAACGCCATCGAGAAATTTTCATCCAGGGCGGCGGACTGGATTGGTCGAAACTGCAGAGGCTCCATCAATCGCGAGTTTCCAGATCAATTCAGGACGCGAACACTGAAGGAGATACTGGATCAGGCCAAGGCAGGTGACAGCGCGGCGAAGAAAGCATGGAAGCTCATCAATGACAACCGATTCAAGAAGTAGCGGCCCGCTGTTTGCGGCCAATCTGCTGTTTCGATCGTCTCGGAACGGCGTGTTCGGCGAGGACAACCTCTGGGAGGAATCGCTCGTGCTGATCGAGGCTGGAAATACCGAAGAGGCGGAACGGAAAGCTGCTCTGCTCGCCGTCTCGAAGCAGTCCGACTACGTCGCGGTGGACGGTGCCCATGTCGCATGGGTCTTCTACAAGGTCGAGCGCGTGTTCGAACTACTGGATCTGCCTTTGCAGCATGGCGCCGAGTTGTTCTCCCGGCATCTGCGAAACGCGGAAGTTCAAAGCCTGCTGACGCCTTTCGAGGACCCGTCAACTCAGAAGTAGTGCGTGAACATCAGCCCCACATGGTCGCCCTTGATCTTCGGGGCGCCATCGCTGTCGGGCGTGAAGTTCTCGCGCACGAAGCGCAGCTTCACCGCCGAGTGCGGATTGATCAGGAACTCGCCTTCGAGCACGCGGCCGGTGGCGTGCCGGTAGTTCTGGTTCAGCGCGCTCGCGTCGCCGCTGCCGCGCAGCTTCGCACCGAACACGAATTGCGCGCCCGCGCCGAAGCGCAGGTTGTTCGTCACCGCCAACAGCCCCATCAGCTCGAGCGGGAAGCGCTGGAAGCGCAGCGTGCCGCCGGCCGCCTTGCGGCGGTCGAACTGCAGGCCCAGGTTCATCTGCAGCGCGAACGGCTCGGCCACCCAGTACTCGGCGCCGGCGAACAGCTGCAGGCCGCGGCCGGCGTCCATCTCGGCGCCCGAACCGGCCACCAGGTTGTCGCCACCGGAGGTGACACCGCCACCCAGCGAGAATTTCAGCGGCCCGCCGCCATCGGCCGCGTGGGCCGCAGGGGCCGCAGCCAGCGTCAAGGCCATGGCCAGCGCGGCGGCGGCTGCCAATCGGATTTCGGTCATCGGAAGGTCCTGTGCAACTTCAAGAAAGAGGATCGACCCGGGCTCAGGCGTCGCGGCTCAGCCGCAGGTCCACCTCGCGGTCGACGAACGCCCATTCTGGCGAGGCCCGCAACGCCGCCACCAGCGCCTCGAAGGCCTCGGCATCGGCCGGCGCATACTCGAACCAGGTCAGGAAATCGAAGGGCTGCGGCGTTTCCAGGTCGCGGCAATGGTGCAGGCGGCGTGCCACCGCCGGCAGGTAGTCCAGCCCGATCGCGATGTGGCGGGATTGCGCCTCGAAGATCGCGCGCCGCTCGTCCTGCGTCATCGCCCACCAGGCGGCGTTCTTGCGGATCGGGATCAGCGCAGCACAGCGCGCCTCGGCGCGGCCGAGCGCCGGCTGCTTCGCGAGCAGCTGCTGCTTCTCCGGGCGCTCCACGTAGCGCTCGTTGCTGGTGATGCCGCGCAACTGCCACGCCGCGCCCGGCTCGCCCATCCCGGCGCCGTCTCCCGCCTCGGCAACCCGCAGCCGCGCCACGGCCGGCAGGCCGTCGCCGATCACCGCGTTGATGCGGTCGACACGCCACGGTCCGTCCGCGCCGCCGATGAAGTCGAACAGCCGCGCCGGCACCGCCGTCACGGCGTGTCCCTGACGAACACCATCCCCATCGCGCCGACCGACAGCACGTGCCCGTCCACCGAGGTGTACGACGCGACGCCGAGCGAGTGGTAGCTCGACACCAGCGCGGCCAGCGAGCCGAGGCCGAGCGCCTTGGCCAGCACGTTGCGCTCGCCGATCGCGGCTCGCACGCGATCGCGGTGGCGCTCGGCCGACGGGTTCAGCACGACGGCAAGCGCCAGCGTGGCGGCCACCAGGCCGAGGACGGTGAAAAAACGGCGTGACGTCATCGTGACAGGCAAGAGCGGAAAAATCGGGAAAGAAATTCAGCGTCGAATCGGCAAAAACGACCGGCGATTGTCGCCGCGACCGGCGGACCCGTCAGCCCGCCATCAGCCCGCCGCCCGCAGCACTGCCGTGCGCAGGTCGATCTCGCTTGGCACGCGCTTGAAACGCAACACGCGGTAACCGGCGGCCGTCAGCATGCCGTCGCGCGCCGCCACGTCGGCGGCATCGCGCGCATGGCTCGCATCGTCGAGCTCGATCAGCGCCAGCACGTCGAACTCGCGGCTGCACACCGCGAAGTTCGCGAACTGCCGCTCGAAGCGGCTGCGCGTCGACCGGTGGCTCGCGGTCAGCAGCGCCGACAGCGACACCTGCGCCAGCACCACCTGGTCCGGGAACGCCTCGCACAGCCGCTGGAACATCGGCTGTTCCTGCTTGCCCAGCGGCCGCCGCGCGACAGGCGCCGCACCCGGCTCGCGCGCCGCGCGGTTCTTCATCACTCCCAGCGCGGCCAGGCCGGCCAGCAGCAGCACGGTCATCACCAGCACGATCGTCATGCGCGAGCCCTTGCATCGGTTTGCGATCGGGCGATTGTCGAGGAACCCCACCCATTCAAGGGGGTTGCCGGGCGTCACGTCGTCACGCCGGGTGTAACCAAGCTCCGCAATTGCAACCGGGCACCGTGCACTGCGGCGCACAGGCATCAGTCTTGCTCATACCGGTTTCTGTTTTTGTCATATTGGTGCCTTCCCTGAGTCGTGTTCAATCGATCACGGCAACGGGCGGCACGCGAGGAGAAGTTACTTGCCAGGACCCCGCATGCCCATCCCGTTCCGACCCGTTCTGCGCACTGGCGTCGTGCTGTGCTGCGCGCTCGTGATGGCTGCCTGCGGCAGCAAACGCGAGGGTGCGACGCAGGTGGCGGCGAAGGTCAACAAGGAAGAGATCTCGGTCCACCAGATCAACTTCCTGATGCAGCGCCAGGGCCCCCTGAAGCCGGAACAGGTCGAGGCCGCGAGCCGCAAGACGCTCGACGCGCTGATCGACCAGGAACTCGCGCTGCAGGCCGCCAACGAGCAGCGCCTCGACCGCGATCCGCGCGTCGTGCAGGCGATCGAGGCGTCGCGCCGCGACATCCTCGCGCGCGCCTATGCCGAGCGGCTGGCCGAAAGCGCCGCGGTGCCGACCGACAAGGAGGTCAGCGACTACTACAACGCGCACCCGGAGCTGTTCGCGCAGCGCCGCGTCTACACGCTGGTGGAAACGGCCGTCGAGGCGACGCCGGCACAGCAGCAGGCGCTGAAGCCGCAGATCGATGCCGCGAAGAATGCCGACGACGTGGCGGCCGCGCTGCGCATCGCCGCGTTGCGCTTCGGCACGCGCCAGCTGACGCAGGGCGCCGACGCGCTGCCGATGCAGGCCGCCGCCCCGATGGCCGCGCTGAAGGAAGGCCAGTCGCACGTGATCAACGGCCCGCTGGGCGCACGCATCCTGACCATCGTGTCGGTGAAGCCGGCGCCGCTGGCCGCCGCCGAAGCGAAGAACGCGATCCAGCAGTACCTGCTGGTCGACCGCAAGCGACAGGTGGTGGACCAGCAGCTCAAGCAGCTGCGCGCCGCCGCCCGCATCGAGTACCAGGGCAAGTTCGCGCAGGCCGCGGGCGAGCCGGCACCGACCGACGGCCCGGCGCCGGTGGTGGTCACGACGCCGACCGCCGATGTCTCCGCAACGAGCACCGCCCCCAGTGCGGCCGGCCCCGCCGCGTCGGGCACCGCGCTCGACGCATCGACCGTCAACAAGGGACTCTCCAACCTGAAGTGATGAAAAAACTGCCGACCGCCATGACGATGAAACGCCCTGCCCGACGCGCGACCGCAGCCGTCACCGCCGTCGCGCTCGCCGCACTTGCGCTGGGCGCCCCGCTCGCGCACGCGCAGGCGGCGCCCGCAGCGCCCGCCACCACCGCCGCCGTCGTCAGCGGCAATGCCCCGCCGGTGCCGCAGGATGCCCGGCAGCGCGAGTACCTGATCGGTGCCGGCGACGTGCTGCGCGTCGCGGTGTACCAGAACCCCGACCTCGCGATCGAGACCCGCGTCTCCGACACCGGCCAGATCAGCTTCCCGCTGCTCGGCCAGGTGACGGTCGGCGGCCTCACGGTGCCGCAGGTCGAGAAGGCGCTGGCCGACGGGCTGCGCACCGGCAATTTCGTCAAGCAGCCGCAGGTGACGGTGCTGGTGACGCAGGTGCGCGGCAACCAGGCTTCGGCGCTCGGCATGGTCAATCGCCCGGGCCGCTTCCCGATCGACGTCAGCGGCATGCGCCTGAGCGAGCTGCTCGCGCAGGCCGGCGGCATCGCGCCTGGCGGCAGCGATGTTGTCATCTTGACCGGTATCCGCAACGGGCAGCCCTACCGCCTTCAGGTCGATATTGCCGCACTATTTGCAAACGGCGCACAGAGCCAGGATCCGGTGGTGCTGAACGGCGACACGATCTACGTCGAGCGCATGCCCACCGTTTACATCTATGGCGAAGTGCAACGCCCCGGCGCGATCCGCCTCGAGAACAACATGACGCTGATGCAGGCGCTCGCCAGTGGCGGCGGCCTGACCCAGCGCGGCACCACGCGCGGGCTGCGCGTGCACCGGCGCAACGGCGAAGGCCGCGTCGAGGAACTTCAGCCCGGGATGAACGATGCGCTGCAGAACGGCGACGTGATCTACATCCGCGAAAGCCTGTTCTGACCGGAACCCCATAACAACCTACCGCTGCGAGCCTCGCCCATGTCCTTCTCGCAATTCATGTCCATCCTGCGGGCCCGCTGGAAAGCGGCGCTCGCGATGCTGCTGCTGACCCTCGGCACCGCGCTGGCGCTGAGCCTGCTGCTGCCGAAGAAGTACACCGCCAGCGCCGCGCTGGTGATCGACGTCAAGTCGCCCGACCCGATCGCGGGCATGGTGCTGGCCGGCATGATGACGCCGGGCTACATGTCGACCCAGGTCGACATCATCACCAGCGACCGCGTGGCCCAGCGCGTGGTGCGCGACATGAAGCTGAACCAGAACGCCGAGAGCCGCGCGAAGTGGCTCGACGCCACCGACGGCGCCGGCGAGTTCGAGGCCTGGCTGGCCGAGGCGCTGCAGAAGCACCTCGACGTGAAGCCTTCGCGCGAGAGCAACGTGCTGAACGTCAGCTACACCTCGCCCGATCCGAAGTTCAGCGCCGCGCTGGCCAACGCCTTCGTGCAGGCCTACATCGACACCAACCTCGACCTGCGCGTCGACCCGGCCAAGCAGTACAGCAGCTTCTTCGACAGCCGCGCGAAGGAACTGCGCGAATCGCTCGAGAAGGCGCAGACCAAGCTGTCGACCTACCAGAAGGAGAAGGGCCTGGTGTCGACCGACGAGCGCTTCGACGTCGAGAACGCGAAGCTGAACGACCTGTCGACGCAGCTGATCACGATGCAGGCGCTGAGCGCCGAATCGACCAGCCGCCAGCAGCAGGCCGCGCTATCGCCGAACCAGCTGCCCGATGTCATCAACAACCCGGTGGTGGCCGGGCTGCGGGCCGACCTGTCGCGCCAGGAAGCGCAGCTGCAGCAGCTCGGCACGCGCCTCGGCGATGCCAACCCGCAGGTGCTGGAGCTGAAGGCCAACATCAACGAACTGCGCTCGCGCTACGACGCCGAGGTGAAGCGCGTCAGCAGCAGCATGGGCGTCAACAACAACATCAACAAGGCGCGCGAGGCCGATGTGCGCGCCGCGCTCGAAGCCCAGCGCACCAAGGTGCTGAAGCTGAAGGAACAGCGCGACGAATCGCAGGTGCTGCAGCGCGACCTCGAAGCCGCGCAGCGCGCCTACGACGCTGTCGGCGCGCGCCTGACGCAGACCAGCCTGGAGAGCCAGAACAACCAGACCAACATCTCGATCCTGACGCGCGCGTCGGAGCCGGCCCGGCCTTCGTCGCCGCGGCTGCTGCTGAACATGCTGGTCGCGGTGTTCCTCGGCGGCATGCTGGCGGTGGGCATCGCGCTGCTGCGCGAGCTGATCGACCGCCGCGTGCGCAGCCCGGAAGACCTGGTGCGCACGATCGGCCTGCCGGTGATCGGCAGCATTCCGCAGCCGATGCGCCGCCGGCTGCTCGGCGGCAAGCAGCGCTTCGTGCTGCCGAAACGGGTGCTGGCGCGGCTGCCGGGAGCCTCTTCGAAACTGGCCGTCGCCAACGGCACGCGGGGGCGCTGAACCATGGCCAACATGAGAGACGGAATGGCCGGCTTCGGCGGCGGCGCGCGCGGCGCGAACGGCCTCAACGGCAGCGGCAGCGCGGAGGATGGCGCCTGGCAGGGCGGCGGCCAGCAGCTGCACGACCGCAGCATCGGCGACATCATTGCCGACCTGAAGAACCTGTCGTCGCAGCAGGTCGAGACGGTGCTGGCCTACCAGCGCCAGCACCGGCTGCGCTTCGGCGAGGCGGCGGTGGCGCTCGGTTTCGCGACCGACGACGACGTGCTGTATGCGCTGTCGCAGCAGTTCCACTACCCCTATGCGCCCGAGGAACGGCGCGACCTGAGCCGCGAGCTCGTCGCCGCGGTGCAGCCGTTCAGCCAGCAGGCCGAATCGTTCCGCGCGATCCGCAGCCAGCTGATGATGCGGCTGTTCTCGGCCAACGAGCCGAAGCGCGCGCTGGCCGTCGTCAGCCCCGAGCCGGGCGACGGCAAGACCTTCTTCGCGGCCAACCTGGCGGTCACGCTGGCGCAGCTGGGCGGGCGCACGCTGCTGGTCGACGCCGACATGCGCGGCCCGCGCCAGCACGAGGTGTTCGCGGTGCCGAACGGCGCCGGCCTGTCGAACGTGCTGAGCGGCCGCAAGGAAACCAACGTCATCCACCAGGTGCCCGACCTGCCCAGCCTGTTCCTGCTGCCGGTCGGCGTGACGCCGCCGAACCCGCTGGAACTGGTCGAGCGGCCGGCCTTCAAGCTGCTGCTGCGCGAGCTGCTGTCGAAGTTCGACCATGTGCTGGTCGACACGCCGGCCGCGTCGTACGGCGCCGACGCCGGCGTGATCGCCGCGCGCTGCGGCTCGGCGCTGGCGATCGCGCGCAAGAACCAGTGCCACATGAACGGGCTGCAGGACCTGGTCACCAGCCTGGCCGAAAGCCCCGCCAAGCTCGCTGGCGTGGTCTTGAACGACTACTGATCTGATGTTGCCCCCCCCGAAGCGCTCCGCGCCTCCCCCCGAGGGGGCGCCACCAGCGGCCCGGCAAAGCCGGTTCCACGGTGGCCGCTCGATGGCAGCCTGGCTGACGCCATGGCTGTTGCCGGCGGCGGGTTTGCTGGCGATGTACGGCCCGAGCTTCTTCGACCTGCTGAACGGCATCTGGCGCACCGACGAGCAGGGCCACGGCCCGATCGTGCTCGGCATCTCGATCTGGCTGCTGGTGCGGGCCTGGCCGGCCGCGATGTCGGTGCCGGGCGACCGGCCGCGCCCGCTGGTCGCGTGGGCGTTGCTGCTGGTGGGGGCGCTGTCGTATGCGCTCGGCCGCTCGCAGGGCATCCTGATCCTCGAGATCGGCTCGCTGCTGTGGATGCTGGTCGGCCTGGCGCTGCTGCTGCGCGGCCCGGGCGCGCTGAAGCGCCTGTGGTTCCCGCTGTTCTTCATGCTGTTCATGATCCCGCTGCCGGGCACGGTGGTGGACGCGCTGACGCAGCCGATGAAGCTCGCGGTGTCGTACGTCGCCGAGAACATCCTGTACCGCGTCGGCTACCCGATCAGCCGCACCGGCGTGATCCTGCAGATCGGCCAGTACCAGTTGCTGGTGGCCGATGCCTGCGCCGGGCTGCACACCTTGTTCACGCTCGAAGCGCTCGGGCTGCTGTACCTGAACCTGGTGCGCCATGCGTCGGTGGTGCGCAACGTCGCGCTGGCGGTGCTGATCGTGCCGATCAGCTTCTGCGCCAACGTGATCCGCGTGATGGTGCTGACGCTGATCACCTACCACTTCGGCGACGAGGCCGGCCAGGGCTTCCTGCACGGCTTCGCCGGGCTGGTGCTGTTCATGGCGGCGCTGCTGCTGATCACCGGTGCCGATTCGCTGCTGCGGCTCGGCGTGCGGCACAAGGCAGCGGCATGAGCGCGGCCTTCGTTCCGAGCTGGAAGCGCGCCGCCGCGGTGCTGGTGCTGATGCTCGGCGCCGTCGTGCTGGCGCAGGCCTTCACGCCGCGTGCACGGCTGGCCGCGCTCAGCAGCGACCTGAAGCTCGAGACCGCGATCCCGCGCGCGTTCGCCGGCTGGCGGGTCGACAACGGCACGGTCGCGCAGGTGATCAACCCGCAGCAGGTCGCGCTGCTGAACACGCTGTATGCACAGACGCTGACGCGCACCTACATCGGCCCGACCGGCGAACGGGTGATGCTGTCGATCGCCTACGGCGCGGCGCAGGCCGGCGAGCTCGAACTGCACCGCCCCGAGGTCTGCTACGTCGCGCAGGGCTTCCAGATCCGCGGCGGCGGCCATGCCGCGCTGCAGGCCGACGCGACCCGCGTGCCGGTGCAGCGGCTGCTCGCCAGCCTCGGCGCGCGCAGCGAGCCCATCAGCTACTGGATGCGCGTCGGCGACGACGTGATCCCATCCGGCATGCAGCAGCAGGTCTCGCGCCTGAAGCAGGGCCTGCGCGGCTGGATCCCGGACGGCCTGCTGTTCCGCGTGTCGACCATCGCGACCGACGCCGCGCCCGCCTACGCGATGCAGGAGCGCTTCATGGCCGACCTGCTGCAATCGGTCGACCCGCGCACGCGGCGCTTCCTGATCGGCCCGGTGAGCCCGTCGCAGAGCCCCACCGACGCCAGCGTCGCTGCCACCGCCCCATGAACCCGCCCGACGTCTCCATCGTCATCGTCAACTACAACGGCCTGCGCTTCCTGCCCGAATGCCTGGACACCGTGCGCGCCGCCTTCGTGCGCCACAGCGTCGAGGTGATCGTGATCGACAACGCGTCGGTCGACGGCAGCCAGGCCTTCCTGCGCACGCGGCCCGACATCCGCTACATCGAATCGACCGAGAACCTCGGCTTCACCGGCGGCAACAACCGCGCCGCGCGCGAGGCCCGCGGCCGCGTGCTGCTGCTGCTGAACAACGACACCCGCTGCGACGGCAACCTCGACGGGCTGGTCGACGAGGCGCTGCAGCCGGAGGTTGGCGTCGCCGGCTGCCACCTGGTGTACGGCGACGGCCGCCTGCAGTTCTCGGTCGGCTTCGAACACACGCCGGTGCGCATCGCGTTGTCGTGGCTCGGGCTCGAAAAGCAATGGCGCACACCGGACGTCTTCCGCCGCGTGCAGACCCGGCCCGGCTTCTATGCGCTGTCGAACCCGTCGGTCGACTGGGTGTCGGGTGCCTGCCTGGCCACGCGGCGCGAGGTGTGGGAACGGCTGGGCGGCCTCGACGACGCCTTCTTCATGTACTGCGAAGACGTCGACTACGGCCGCCGCGTGCGCCAGCTCGGGCTGCGCGCCAGCTACCGCGCCGACGTGACGGTCACGCACTACGAAGGCGCCGGCAAGGCCTGGGCTGGCCGCGCGACGGTGCTGCGCACGCTGCGCTCGTACCTGCTGTTCGTCACCAAGCATTTCGGGCGCGGCGCGGCCTCGCGGCTGGCGCTGTCGCTCGGCCTGGTGTTCTCGGCCAAGGCGCTGGCGCACGCCGGCCGCGCGGTGGTGTCGGGCAACCCCGAGCGCCGCGCGCTGCAGCGCGACAAGCGCAACGGCTACTTCCAGGCCGCGCGGCAGTCGTTCGCCGCGTGGTGGAAGCAGACCCCGGTGGTGGCCCGATGAGGGGCGAATCATGAGATCGGCCGGCCGCCTCCTCTGCCTGATCGCGTTCGTGTCGCTGCTGTCGCAGTTCGGCAAGACGCTGCTCAGCATGGCCCACGTGCCCAACCTGATCCCGCCGCTGCGCGACGGGCTGCTGCTGCTGCTGGTGCTGTTCGCGATCAGCCGCACCGATGTCTTCAAGGCGCGCGGCTTCTACCTGTGGGCGCTGCTGTGCATCGCCAGCATCAGCGCCACGGTGTTCGTCGCCGCGTTCGACGACCGCCACATCCCCGGCCTGTACTACGCCCGCATCTACCTGCTGCCGCTGCTGTTCGCGGTGGCGCTCGAAGGCATCGTGCTGCGCGCAAGCGACGACGACGTGCGCGCGCTGCTGCGCATGAGCTTCTGGTGCGGCCTGCTGGTGGTGTTCACCGCGTTCGGCATCTTCGCCGCGGTCGAGCTCAGCCCGCGGCTGTTGCGCACGCTGATGGGCGACGACACCGGCACCGGCCCGCTCGCGAGCGCCTGGTACATCGCCGGCGGCACCTGGCTGCGCATGGGCCTGCCGGCCACCGGGCCGAACTCGCTCGGTCTCGCGCTCGGGCTGTATGCGCTGCTGGTCGGCGGCGTGCTGTTCTCGCGCAAGCCGCGGCCGCTGCCGAGCGTCGTGGTGGTCGCCGCGCTGGTGTTCGCGCTGCTGGCGGTCGCCCTCACCTTCTCGCGCAGCAGCTGGCTCGCGATCATGCTGGGCACCGCGGCGCTGGTGCTGGCCTGCGTGCCGGGCAGCGTGCTGTTCAGCCCGGCCAACCTGACGCGCATGGTGCTGGCCGGCGCGGTCTCGATCGCGCTGATGGGCGTCGCGCTGCTGCTGCTCGACAGCTACAGCGACGGCGCCGTCACCCGCTGGGCGCTGCTCAACGCCAGCGGCACCGACCCGTCGATGGTCGGCCACCACAAGTCCTTCGTGATGGCGATCGAATCGCTGAACGACTATGCCTGGCTCGGCTACCCGAAGGGTACGGTCGGCGCGCGCGCGGCGCTGTTCGGCGGCACGCTCTATAACGTCGAGAACAGCTTCCTCGCGCTGTTCTTCGACATGGGGCTGCCGATCGGCACCGTCTTCCTGGTGTCGATCGCCGGCATGTTGTCGGGGCTGTGGGTGCACCGCAGCCAGTGGTCGGTGCTGATCGGCTTCACCGTCTGCGCATTCTTCCTGCCGTACAACTTCGAACCCGACATCGTCGTGTTCTTCCTGTTCGTCTTCACGCTGCTCGGCCGTTTCATGCACAGCCATGCCGCCGCCTTCGCGCCACCGCGCGCGCCTTCGCTGTACCAGTCCACCCTCGCCACGCATGAACTTGCCTGAATCGCCGGCCCCCGCGGCGACGGTCGCCCCGGCCCCGCGCGTGCTGCTGCTCGCGCCCTTCCTCTACGGCGAAGCCTCCGCCAACGGCGGCGCGGCGCTCTGCTGGGCCCAGCTGAAGGAGCTGGCCGGCGTCGCGACGGTCGCCTTCCTCGGCTTCCGCGGGGCCGAGCTCGACGAGAGCGACCGCCGCGCGCTGGCGAGCCTGCAGGCGCATTGCGCGCAGGTCGACAGCGTGCCGCTGCAGATCGCGCGCAGCGCGGTGCTGCGTGCGCGGCTCGGCTCGCTCGCGTTCGGCGAGCCGGAGCTGGCGCGGCTGTGCCGCACGCCGGCGATGGAGACTGCGCTGCGCGCGATGCTGCAGCGCTTCCGCCCGGACATCGTGTGGATCCAGTTCCCGCAGATGGCGCAGTACGTCGCGCTGTGCGAGGGCATCCCCTGCGTGATGGACGTGCAGGACGCGTACAGCCTGTCGGGCTTCCGCCAGGCGCAGCGCGCGCCCGGCCCGCGCAACTGGCTGAACTGGGTCGCATGGGCGCGCTACGAGGCACGCCACTACCCGCGCTTCGCCGCGGCGCTCACCTTGTCCGAACAGGACGCGCAGGTGCTGCAGGCGCTGAACCCGGCCACCCGCGCGCTGTCGATGGGCCTGCCGCTGGCCGACGACCAAGTGCTGCAGCGCGCGCACGGCGCCGCGGTGGCCGGCCGGGTCGGCTTCGCCGGCAGCTTCGGCCACCAGCCGAACCTCGAAGGCATGGCCTGGTTCCTGCGCGACATCTGGCCGCGCGTGCGCGAGCGCATGCCGCAGGCGCGCTTCGTCGTCGCCGGCCGCAACCCGCCGGCAGCGCTCGTCGCGCAGGCCGATGGCGGCAGCGGCATCGAGTTCAGTGGCTTCGTGCCCGACATCCATGCGTTCTACGCCAGCAACGCCGTCACCGTGGTGCCGCTGGTCAGCGGCGGCGGCGTGAAGATCAAGACGGTCGAGGCGATGCTCGCCGGCTCGGCGGTGGTGTCGACGCGCATCGGCGTCGAAGGCACCGGCGCGCTCGACGGCTGCCATGCGATGGTGGCCGACGAGGCGCAGGCCTTCGCCGACCACATCGTGCGGGTGCTGTCGGACGATGCGCTGCGCGCCCGCCTGTCGGAAGCGGCCCGCCAGCACGCCGGCGTCGCGTTCTCGGCCCGCTCGTGGCGCGAGCGGGTGATGGCGACGGTGAACGAAGCGGCAGGCGGGACGAGCGCCGGGCCGCTCCCAAGCCGGCCCGCCCTCCCCTCGGGGGAGTGGCCGGCGTACTCGCCGGTCGAGGGGTCGTCATGAGCAATGTGCCCATGGACAGCCAGCACAAGATGTCGGCCGCGCGCGGGACCATGTGGGCCTACGTGCAGAACTGGGCGGCGCGCGGCATCACCTTCGTGGTGTTCTTCGCGCTCGCCCGGCTGCTCGGTCCCACCGAGTTCGGCGCGTTCGCGGTCGCGATGGTGTTCCTGACGCTCGGCGAGATCTTCGTCGAGCAGCTGTTCGGCCACGCGCTGGTGCAGCGCGCGACGCTGAGTCCCGACCACATCAACGCCGCGTTCTGGACCACGATGGGCTGCGGCCTGCTGCTCGCGCTGCTGGCACTGACCTGCGCGCCGCTGTTCGCGCGCGCCTTCGACAGCGACGGCATCCAGCCGGTGATCATGGCGCTGTCGCCGGTGTTCCTGCTGATGGCGCTGTCGGCGGTGCCGGCCGGCCTGCTGCGCCGCTCGCTCGACTACCGCACGCTCGCGCGCCGCACCGCCACCGCCAACCTGCTGAGCGGCGCGGTCGCGATCGTCGCGGCGCTGATGGGGCTGGGCGTCTGGTCCTTCGTGCTGCAGCAGCTGTGCTTCCACGTCACCGGCACCGTGATCCTGTGGCGCCACGAGACCTGGCGCCCGCGCCGGGCCTTCGACCGCCGCGCGCTGCGCGACCTGTCGGGTTTCTCGGCGCGCATCACCTTCGTCAAGCTGCTCGACCTGGCCGAGACCCGCGTGATCGAGCTGGTCGTCGGCCGCCAGATGGGCCTCGCGCTGCTCGGCAACTACGCGCTCGCCGCGCGCGCGCAACTGGCCGCGACGCAGCTGCTCGCCGCGCCGCTGTGGGATGCGTCGATCTCGGTGTTCGCCCGCGCGCAGGTGAACCGCGAGGCGCTGCTCGACGCGATCGCCACGCGCTCGCTGATGGCCGCGACCTTCATCGTGCCGGCCTTCCTGCTGGCCGGCGGTTCGGGTGCGGTGCTGGTGCCGGCGGTGTTCGGCAGCCAGTGGCACGACGCGGTCGCGCCGTTCCAGATCCTGTGCCTGTTGGGTGCATTGCGCACCATCGCCTTGCTGTATTCGTCGGCGGTGCAAGCGACCGGTGCAGCCGGCGCGATGGTGCAGGTCGGCATCGTCCGCTGCGCCTGCAGTTTCCTGGTATTGCCCTTGCTGTTGCCCTTCGGTCCCGCGGGCGTTGCCGCCAGCCTGTTGTTCGGCCAGATGGCGGCGGTGCCCATCATCTTCCGCGTCATCCGTCTCTCCCTGGAGATCCAAGCCATGCCCATCCTCCGTCAGATCGCCAAGCCGGTGCTGGCTGCCGTCCTCGCCGCCGCCGTCGGCTTCGCCGTCGCGAACTTCGCGCAGACCCGCGTCAATGCCGTTGTCGGATCGGCACTGAGCCTGGGCATCAGCGCGGCGCTGTATGCGCTGCTGATCGTCGCGCTGATGCCGCGCGTGCTGCTGCGCCACGTGTCGCGGCTGCCCGGCGCGGTCGGTGCGGCCGGCGTGCGGCTGCTCGAAGGCGTGGTGCGGCTCAACGACGGCATGCTGGTGCGCGCCTACCGCGTGCTGATGTCGATTGCGCGACCGTTCGCGGCGCAGCCGGCGAAGCCCGGCGAGGTGGTGATCGTGATCGCCGATGCGTACTCGATGATCGGCTCGGTCGGCGACCAGGCGCTGGTCGGCGGGCTGACCGCGCTGCTGAAGCAGGCCGGCATCCGGTCGGCGCGCGTGCTGTGCCGGCCTGGCGTCGAGATGCCGGTCGGCGGCGACGTCGCCTTCAGCGCGATGCCGCTGTGGGGCCGGCTCGGCCAGGCCGGTGCGGTCGCCAACGAACTCGCAAAGGCACGTGCGCTGATCGTGATCGGCGCCGACGTGCTCGACGGCTTCTACTCGCGTTTCGAATCGATGCTGCGGCTTGAGGTGGCTGGCTTCGCGGCGCGCCGCGGCGTGCCGGCGATGGTCTGCAGCTTCAGCTTCAACGACCGGCCCGATCCGGCGATGGCCGGCGCGTTCCGCCAGCTGCCGCCGGGCGTCACGCTGCTGTGCCGCGATGCGGTGTCGCGCGAGCGGGTCGCGCAACTGGTCGGCGAGCGGGTCAAGCTGACGGCCGACCTCGGCTTCCTGCTGGAGCCGTCGCCGGCGAGCGCGTTGGAGAGCAGCGTCGCCGCGTGGCTGGCGCAGGGCCCGCAAGCCGGCGGCCCGGTGATCGCGTGGAACCTGTCGCCGCATTCGCTGAAGCTGTTGTCGGCCGCGCAGCGCGACCAGGCGGTGGCGGCTTCGGCCACCGCGATCGCGCGGCTGGTGCACGAGCGCGATGCGCGCGTCGTGCTGGTGCCGCACGATTTCCGCCCGCACGCGAGCGACCCCGAGATGCTGGCCGACGTGTTCTCGCGCCTGCCGGCCGACGTTCAGCCGCGCGTGCTGCTCGCGCAAGGCCCGTACACCGCGGCCGACGTGAAGCAGTGCTGCCAGCACTTCGACCTGGTGCTGACCGGCCGCATGCACCTGATGATCGCGACGCTCGGCCGCGACATCCCGGTGGTGGCCGTCGAGTACCAGGGCAAGTTCGCCGGCGCGCTGCGCCATTTCGGGCTCGGCGCCGAATCGCTGCTGAGCCCGCTCGAGGTCTGCGATCCCGACAGCCTGGTGCGCTGCGTCTGCGCGCGCCTCGATGCGCTGGCCGAGACCCGCGCGCAGATCCGCTCGCGCCGCCCGGCGGTCGAGCAACTCGCGTCGGCGGCACTCGCCGCCCAACTGGGAGCATGAACCATGAACCTGGCCCTCCGCAGCATCCTTCTCCGCACCGCCCTCGCACTGGCCTGCGTCGTCGCGCCGTGGGCGGCCGTCGCGGCCAGCACGCCCTACCAATTGGGGATCTACTACTACCCCGGCTGGTCGCCCGGCGTGAAGGGCCCGACCGAACCTGACACCTGGTCGTCGATCAAGCCGTACGCGAAGGACCGCGAGCCGATGCTCGGCTGGTACCGCGACGACAAGGCCGTCACGCTGGACCGCCAGCTCGGCTGGATGTCCGACGCCGGCCTCTCGTTCGTGATCTTCGACTGGTACTGGGAGAACGCGAAGCCGGCCACCCAGACCGCGGTGCTCGCCTACCTGGCCGCGGCGCAGCGCACGAAGGTGAAGTACTCGCTGATGTGGGCCAACCACACGGCCGAGCCGAAGACGCTGGGCGAATGGGATGCGCTGGTCGATTTCTGGCTCGCCAACCACTTCAAGCGGCCGGAGTACCTGCGCATCGACAACAAGCCGGTGATGTTCGTGTTCTCGCCCGACGTGCTGCGCAGCCAGGCGACCGCGATGGGCACGACGACCGCCGCGATGCTGACCCGTGCGCGCGCCCGGGCCAGCGCCGCCGGGGTGCCGGGCATCTACTTCGTGCTCGGCGTGGTGGCCTCGCAGTTCTGGGTGCGGGACTTCGCGTTCAACAGCGGCTTCGACGCGCTGTCGGCCTACAACTACCACTTCGGCATCGCCGGCGAGGATTCGACGCGCACGCCTTACTCGAAGAGCTATGACGAGCTCGACCAGTACTACCGCATGCAGTGGAACTGGATCGTGAAGTACAGCAAGCTGCCGTACTTCGTGCCGATGACGGCCGGCTGGGACCGCACGCCCTGGGGCGGCAGCTCGCAGCCGGGACACGACAACTCGGTGTCGACGCCGGCCACCTTCGAGGCCCACCTGCGCGCCGGCAAGGCGCTGATGGACGCCAACCCCGACAAGACCAAGCGCATCGGCGTGCTGTGCTGCTGGAACGAATACGGCGAGGGCTCGATCATCGAGCCGACGAAGAAATTCGGCATGCAGTACCTGGAGAGGATTCAGGATGTCTTCGTCCCCTGAGGCCGCCCGCAGCGAGCTGCGCGTGACGGTGCTGCTGCCGCGCCACCTGGACGTGGCCGCCTGGGCGCAGCGCCACGCGCGCGGCGAGGTGCCCGATGCGACGCCGTACGGCTACCACCATGCGTTGCAGCAGGGCTGCCGCCTGAGCTTCTCGCGCGCGACGCCGCCGTGGCCCGGCGTGTTCGGGCTGCTCGATCGCGTGCTGCGCAAAGTGCTCGGCTTCGAGCTGCGGCATGTGTGGGCGAACCGCGCGTTGCTGCACCCCGGCCGCGCCGACGTGATCTGGACGCACACCGAGTACGAGCACCTGGGCGTCGGGCTGTTGCGCCGCCTGGGCGTCGCGACCGCGCCGATCGTCGCACAATCGATCTGGCTGGTCGATGAATGGCGCCGCTGGTCGGGCCTGCGACGCAGCCTGGTGCGCTGGCTGATGCGCGATGCCGAGGCCGCCACCTTCCATTCGCCGCTGAACATGGTGCGCGCCCGCGAGCTGGACCTGGGCGAGCGGCAGGTGATCGTCGATTTCGGCATCTCGCTGGACAGCTACCCGATCGCGACCGAACGGCCGCAGGCGGTGCTCGACGGCACGCGGCCACTGCACGTGCTGGCGCTCGGCAACGACCGGCACCGCGACTGGGAAACGCTCGCGCAGGCGCTGGGCGGCCGCGCCGGCGTCGAGTTGCGCGTCGGCTCCAGCCACTTCCCGGCGCGGCTCGTGCAGCCGAACATCGATGCGCACCCGATGACGCAGCCCGAGGTGGTTGCGAACTACGGCTGGGCCGATTGCGTCGTGGTGCCGCTGCACGAGAACCTGCACGCCTCCGGGTTGACCGCGGTGCTCGAGGCGACCGCGCGCGGCGTGCCGGTGGTGGCGACGCGCGCCGGCGGCCTCGACCATTACTTCGACGACGACGGCATCGCGTTCTGTGCACCGCACGACGCGGCCGACCTGTGGCGCGCGATCGACGCGCTCGCGACGCAGCCGGACCGGCGCGCGGCGCAGGTTGCGAACGCGCAGCAGCGCCTGCTGGCGCGCCGCTACAGCTCGGAGGGCTTCGCGATGCGCCACGTCGAGCTGAGCCGCCGTCTCGTCGGCACCGGCCCCGAGCCCGTGCCGGTCACTGCCACGCCTTCTTCGCTGCACTCGCCCCGATGACCCACCCACCCGTTCGCCGACCGCGCCTCGGCGTGGACTTCCACACCTGGGACGGCATCTTCCAGGGCTCGCGCAGCCACATCCTCGGGCTGTACCGCGAGGCGATCCGGCTCGCGCCGGAGATCGACTTCGTGTTCCTGCTCGACGGCATCGACAGCCTGCGCGAGGCGCATGCCGAGTTCCGTGCACCGAACGTCGAACTGGTGCGCATGACGCACCAGCGCGCGCCGATCCGTCTCGGCCTGCAACTGCCGTGGCTGCAGTGGAAGCACCGCATCGACCTGCTGCACATGCAGTACCGGCTGCCGTTCGTGCGCACCGGCGCCTGCGCCTGCACCATCCACGACCTGCTGTTCGAGACGCACCCGCAGTTCTTCCCGCGCAGCTTCGTGCTGCAGTCGAAGCTGACCTTCCGCCATGCGGCGCGGCATGCGAAGCTGCTGTTCGCGGTGAGCCAGTTCTCGAAGGGCGAGATCGCGCGGCTGTACGGCGTGCCGGCCGACGACATCGCGATCACCTACAACGGCGTCGACCCGCAGCGCTTCCGGCCCGGCCCCGAGGGTGCCGACGCGGTGCGCGCGCTCGGCCTGGAGCCCGACGGCTACCTGCTGACGGTGGGCCGGCTGGAGCCGCGCAAGAACCACGAGACGCTGATCCATGCCTATGCCGAGCTCGGCGCCGACGCGCCGCCGCTGGTGATCGTCGGCCAGCGCGACTTCAGCTACGACCAGATCGACCGCGCGGTGGTGGCGCACGGGCTGCAGCAGCGCGTGCGCTTCCTGCAGAAGGTGGGCGACCAGGCCTTGCCGGCGGTGATGCGGCATGCGCTCGCGTTCGCGTACCCGGCCTTCGCTGAAGGCTTCGGGATGCCGGTGGCCGAGGCGATGGCCAGCGGCGTGCCGGTGATCACGTCGAACACCACCTCGCTGCCCGAGGTGGGCGGTGAGGCGGCGCTGTATGCCGATCCGAACTCCAGCGCCGGGCTGGCGGCCGCGCTGCGGCAGGTGCTGGGCGACGCCGGCCTGCGCGAGCGCATGCGGGCGCAGGGCCTGGCGCAAGTGCGCAAGTTCGACTGGCAGCAGTCGGCGCAGGTGCTGGTGCATGGCGTGCGCCGGTTCTTTGCGCCGACTTCCTCGAACCTGGCCGCGTTCAACCCCTCTTCCGGACCCGACCGATGAGCACCAAGACCCTTCGCATCCTCGGCACGCGCGGCGTGCCGGCCGCGCATGGCGGTTTCGAGACCTTTGCCGAGCACCTGGCGCTGTACCTGGTGGAGCGCGGCTGGCGCGTGATCGTGTACTGCCAGGAGGACGGCAGCGGCCCGGTGTTCGAGGACAGCTGGCGCGGCGTCGAGCGGGTGCGCATGCCGGTGGACGCGCCCGGGCCGAAGGGCACGATCCTGTTCGACTGGCAGGCCACGCGCCATGCCGCGAAGCACCGCGACCTGTGCCTGACGCTCGGCTACAACACGGCGGTGTTCTGTTCGCTGCTGCGCCTGAAGGGTGTGCCGAACCTGATCAACATGGACGGCATCGAGTGGTCGCGCGCCAAGTGGGGCGGGGTCGCGAAGACCTGGTTCTGGATGAACGACTGGGCCGGCTGCTGGCTCGGCAACCACCTGGTGGCCGACCACCCGGAGATCAAGCAGCACCTGAGCTCGCGTGTGAACCCGGACAAGGTGACGACGATCGCCTACGGGGCCGACCCGCTGCACGACCTGCCGACCGCGCCGGTGCACGGCCTGGGCCTGGAGCCCGGCCGCTACCTGACGCTGGTGGCCCGGCCCGAGCCGGAGAACTCGATCCTGGAGGTGGTGCAGGGCTTCTCGCGCGCGCCGCGCGGCGTGACGCTGACGGTGCTCGGCAACTATTCGGCGGACAACGCGTACCACCGCGCGGTGAAGGCATCGGCGAGCGCCGAGGTGAAGTTCGTCGGGGCGATCTACGACAAGCCGACGGTGCAATCGCTGCGCTTCCACAGCATGGCGTACGTGCACGGCCACCAGGTGGGCGGCACCAACCCGTCGCTGGTGGAAGCGCTCGGCGCGGGCAACGCGGTGATCGCGCACGACAACCGCTTCAACCGCTGGGTGGCGGGGCCGCAGGCGGGCTACTTCAGCGGTGCGGATGGGTTCGCGACGACGCTGGACGCGGTGCTGAAGGATCCGGTGCGACTGGCTGCGATGCAGCAGGCGAGCCGCAGCCGCTTCGAGGAATGCTTCACCTGGAACCACATCCTGGCGCAGTACGAGCAATTGCTGCTGCAGTGGTTGCCGGTTGTTCGCGATGCGGGTGCGCGGGAACAGAAGCGTGCGTCCTGAGATGCTCGGTCCTTTCGTGCAAAGGCGCCGGTGGGCAGGGGGTGGCTCGCCGGCCAGTGCGGTCCTCGCCCCTGGCGGGGCGAGGACTTCCCTCCGCTGGCGCCCCGTCCTGATTGGCGCTCCACCCCCTTCCCACCCGCGCCTTTGCAAGCACCACCGTGCTGTGTGGGGGGAAAAGACTGAACAGACCGACGAAGCGTGCGTGCGCTCGCATGCTCGTCGGTCACTTTTTTCCCTCCACAAGAGCAGCTGGTTCTTCGCGGCGGGGGGTGGGCTGGGCTGGGGGCGATTTCTGGGGCGACGAAGAAGATCGGCTTCGGGGATGGCGCGCGGCAGCGCGCTTCGTGGACTGACTCATCGGCACTGTTTGACCACAGCGAGCGAAGCGAGCGGCGGGAGTTTGCCGATGCATCCCCGAAGCCGATCTTCTTCGTGCAGTCGGCCCGCCAGGGCCGACCGCCCCAGCATGAGCCCCCAGCCCAGCCCACCACCCGCCGCGACACGCAGAACCACACAGCTGCTCACAACGCCCCATCGCCCATTCAGGGGGGTCGTCACATCCACCGGCCCTGTGCTTGCTTACGATCGCTCGTCGCCCCCGGCGCATCCGAGTAGTCAAGCCATGAAGTCCCTGCCCGTCGAGGTCGAAGTTGCCAAGGCACTCGTCGACGACTCCGCGTTCGTCACGATCCGCGGCGTGCGCCTGTCGCTCGACGAACTGATCGAGCCGCGCCTCGCCGACATCGCGCACCTCGACGAGTTGCGATCGCGCATGCAGTCGGCCTCGCCCTACCCGCACCTGGTCGTGCAGGACTGGTTCAACCCTCGCCTGCTGGAACTGGTGCGCGAGGAATTCGAGGTGCTGCCGCGCGACCACTGGAGCACGCAGACCAATGCCTATGCGCGCGTCGAACGCTCGCGCGTCGGCGCTCGCATGGGGCCGGCCAGCCAGCTGTATTTCTGGACCATCGGCTCCAGCTTCTTCCTGCATGCGCTGTCGCACGTCAGCGGCGTCGCCGACCTGGTCAGCGACCCGCACCTGTTCGGCGGCGGCCTGCATGAAACGCTGTCCGGCGGCTCGTTCGGCATCCATGCGGATTTCGACCGGCACCCGCGCACCGCACTCAACAACGAGATGGTGTTCATCACCTACCTGAACAAGGACTGGCAGGCGCCGTGGCATGGCGCGCTCGAACTGTGGGACGCCGGCCGCAAGCAGTGCGTCGGCACCGTCGAGCCGGAGTTCGGCCGCTCGATCCTGATGAGCCACGGCCGCACCCATTACCACGGCCATTCGCAGCCGCTCGCCGTGCCGCCCGGCGTCACGCGGCGCTCGGTCGCGGCCTACTACTACGCCAACCGATTCGCGCGCGAAGACCGGCGCGAAGCCATGCTGTCCACCTACCTGTTCGCCAGCCGCAGCGACCGCAGCAAGCAGGTGCTCAAGCAGATCCTGCCGCCGATCGTCGTCTCGACGATCAAGCGGCTGGCACGCCGATAATCCCCATCCCGCGTCGGCCCCACCCGACTCAGAAAACCAGGAAGAGAAACCGCCATGCCCACGTCCCCCACCCCGCCGACGCCGTTGTCCGTCCTCCCCGTCATCATGGCCGGCGGCAGCGGCACGCGGCTGTGGCCGCTGTCGCGCGCCGGCTTTCCGAAGCAGTTCCTCGTGCTGTCGGGCAACCAGAGCCTGTTCCAGCAGGCGGTGCAGCGCGTCGCGAGCCTGGGCGCCGCCGACATCGCGGTGCAATCGCCGCTGGTCGTCGGCAACGAGGAGCACCGCTTCCTGGTGCTCGACCAGTTGCGCGACCAGCAGGTCGACCCGGCCGCCGTCGTGCTCGAACCGCAGGGCCGCAACACCGCGCCGGCGCTGACGCTGGCCGCGCTCGCCGCGATCGAGAACGGCCAGGACCCGATCCTCGTCGTGACGCCGGCCGACCAGACCGTCACCCGGCCGGCCGCCTTCACCGCCGCATTGCAACGCGCGGTGCGTGCCGCGGCCGACGGCGCCATCGTGATCCTCGGCATCACGCCCGACCGCCCCGAGACCGGCTACGGCTACATCCGTGGCACGGCGGACGGCAAGGTCGCGCAGTTCGTCGAGAAGCCCGACCTGGCCACCGCCGAGCACTACCTGCGCGAAGGCCAGTACCTGTGGAACAGCGGCATGTTCGTGCTGAAGGCCTCGGTGTGGCTGGCCGCGCTGGAACACTTCCGTCCCGACATCGCGGCCGCGACGCGCGCCTCATGGGCCGCCCGCGCCAGCGACGCGAAGTTCATCCGCCCCGGCAAGGCCGAGTTTGCCGCCGTGCCGTCCGAATCGGTCGACTATGCAGTGATGGAGCGCTGCCCCGGCAGCAGCTTCGACATCCGCATGGTCGCGCTGGACGCCGGCTGGAACGACCTCGGCGCCTGGGATGCGGTGTGGCAGGTGGCCGACAAGGATGCGCGCGGCAATGCGAGCGTCGGCGACGTGCTGCTGCAGGACAGCGACAACACGCTGGTGCATGCCACCAGCCGGCTCGTCAGCGTGGTCGGCCTGAGCGACGTGGTCGTCGTCGAGACGGCCGACGCGGTGATGGTCAGCGACCGCGCGCGCAGCCAGGAGGTCAAGAAGATCGTCGGCGAGCTCGGCGCGCGCGGCCGCGGCGAGCACACGCTGCACCGCAAGGTGCATCGCCCGTGGGGCTGGTACGACAGCATCGACTCCGGCGCGCGCTTCCAGGTCAAGCGCATCATGGTCAACCCGGGCGCCTCGCTGAGCCTGCAGATGCACCACCACCGCGCCGAACACTGGATCGTCGTCTGCGGCACCGCCGAGATCACCAACGGCGACAAGGTGATGATCCTCAGCGAGAACCAGAGCACCTACATTCCGCTCGGCCAGACGCACCGGCTCGCGAACCCCGGCAAGGTGCCGCTGGAAATCATCGAAGTCCAATCGGGCTCGTACCTCGGAGAAGACGACATCGTCCGCTTCGAGGACACCTACGGCCGGCTCAAGTGAACAGGATCCTTTCATGACCATCCTCGTGACCGGCGGCGCCGGCTTCATCGGCAGCAATTTCGTGCTCGACTGGCTGGCGCAGAGCGACGAGACCGTCGTCAACCTCGACGCGCTGACCTATGCCGGCAACCTCGAGAACCTGGCGTCGCTGAACGGCAACCCGCGCCATGTGTTCGTGAAGGGCGACATCTGCGACCGCGCGCTGGTCGACGCGACGCTCGCGCAGCACAAGCCGCGCGCGATCGTGCACTTCGCGGCCGAGAGCCACGTCGACCGCAGCATCCACGGCCCCGGCGCGTTCATGCGCACCAACATCGACGGCACCTTCACGCTGCTCGAAGCCGCGCGCGGCCTGTGGAGCACGCTCGAAGGCGAGGCGAAAGCCTCGTTCCGCTTCCACCACGTCAGCACCGACGAGGTCTACGGCTCGCTGTCGCCGACCGACCCGGCCTTTGCCGAGACCAAGGGCTTCGAGCCGAACAGCCCGTACTCGGCCAGCAAGGCCGCCAGCGACCACCTGGTGCGCGCCTGGCACCACACCTACGGCCTGCCGGTGGTCACCACCAACTGCAGCAACAACTACGGGCCGTACCACTTCCCCGAGAAGCTGATCCCGCTGATGATCGTCAACGCGCTCGCCGGCAAGGCGCTGCCGATCTACGGCGACGGCCAGAACGTGCGCGACTGGCTGTACGTGCGCGACCACGCGAGCGCGATCCGCGCGGTGCTGGCCGGCGGGCGCGTCGGCGAGACCTACAACATCGGCGGCTGGAACGAGAAGACCAACCTGGAGATCGTCCACACGATCTGCGCGCTGCTCGACGAACTGAAGCCCGATCCGGCCGGTTCGTACACGCGCCTGATCACCTACGTGAAGGACCGCCCGGGCCACGACCGCCGCTATGCGATCGATGCGCGCAAGGTCGAGCGCGAACTCGGCTGGCGCCCGGCCGAGACCTTCGACACCGGCATCCGCAAGACGGTGCAGTGGTACCTCGACCACGCCGATTGGGTGGCCAACGTGCAGAGCGGCGGCTACCGCGACTGGGTCGCGAAGAACTACGGCGAGGCCGCGGCCGCATGAAGATCCTGTTGCTCGGCAAGGGCGGCCAGGTCGGCTGGGAGCTGCAGCGGGCGCTCGCGCCGCTGGGCGAGTTGACCGCGCTCGACTTCGACACGCCCGGCACGCTGAAGGCCGATTTCTCGAAGCCCGACACGCTGGCCGCGACGGTGCGCGCGGTGAACCCGGACGTGATCGTCAATGCCGCGGCGCACACCGCGGTCGACAAGGCCGAGAGCGAACCGGCGCTGGCGCGTGCGATCAACGCCACCGGCCCCGGCGTGCTGGCGCGCGAAGCGGCGGCGCTCGGCGCCTGGCTGGTGCACTACAGCACCGACTACGTGTTCGACGGCAGCGGCAACACGCCGCGCCGCGAAGACGCGCCGACCGGCCCGCTCAGCGTCTACGGCCAGACCAAGCTCGAGGCCGAGGAGCTGATCCGCGGCAGCGGCTGCAAGCACCTGATCCTGCGCACCAGCTGGGTCTATGCGGCACGCGGCGGCAACTTCGCGCGCACGATGCTGCGGCTGGCCGGCGAACGCGACCGGCTGACGGTGATCGACGACCAGGTCGGCGCGCCGACCGGTGCCGACTTGCTGGCCGACGTCAGCGTGCATGCGCTGCGCGCCGGGCTGGCCGATGCGAAGCTCGCCGGCACCTACCACGCGGTGGCCGCCGGCGAGACCAGCTGGCACGGCTACGCCCGCTTCGTCATCGAATGGGCGCGTGCCCGCGGCCATGCGATCAAGGTCGCGCCCGAGGCGATCGAGCCGGTGCCGACGACGTCGTTCCCGACGCCGGCGAAGCGGCCGCTGAATTCGCGGCTGTCGTGCGACAAGCTGAACCAGGCCTTCGGGCTGCGCATGCCGGCGTGGCAGGCGGGCGTCGAGCGCATGCTCGCCGAAGTTCTGGGCTGAACAGATCACATCGTTTGGGAGAACACATGACTCGAAAAGGCATCATCCTGGCCGGCGGCTCCGGCACCCGGCTGCACCCGGCGACGCTCGCGTTGAGCAAGCAGCTGATCCCGGTGTACGACAAGCCGATGATCTACTACCCGCTGAGCGCGCTGCTGCTGGCCGGCATCCGCGAGATCCTGATCATCAGCACGCCGCAGGACACGCCGCGCTTCCAGCAGCTGCTGGGCGATGGCGCGCAGTGGGGTCTGGACCTCAGCTATGCGGTGCAGCCCAGCCCGGACGGCCTGGCACAGGCCTTCCTGATCGGCGAGGAGTTCCTGGCCGGCGCGCCGAGCGCGCTGGTGCTGGGCGACAACATCTTCTACGGCCACGACCTCGGCACGCGGCTGTCCGATGCGGCCACGCGCACCTCGGGCGCGACGGTGTTCGCCTACCCGGTGACCGACCCGGAGCGTTACGGCGTCGTCGAGTTCAACGACCAGGCGCAGGCGATCAGCCTCGAAGAGAAGCCGAAGCAGCCGAAGAGCCGCTATGCGGTGACCGGCCTGTACTTCTACGACGCGCAGGTGGTGCCGTATGCGAAAAGCCTGAAGCCCAGCCCGCGCGGCGAGCTGGAGATCACCGACCTGAACCGGCTTTACCTGGAGGCCGGCACGCTCGAAGTGCAGATCTTCGGCCGCGGCGATGCCTGGCTCGACACCGGCACCCACGATTCGCTGCTGGAGGCGAGCGCCTTCATCCAGACGCTCGAGAAGCGCCAGGGCCTGAAGGCCTGCTGCCCCGAGGAGATCTGCTGGCGCAAGGGCTGGATCACGTCGGCGCAGCTGGAGGCGCTGGCCAAGCCGCTCGCGAAGAGCGGCTACGGCCAGTATCTTTTGCAGTTGATGCACGACAAGGTGTTCTGATGAAGGTGATCAAGACCGAGATCGCCGACGTGCTGGCGTTCGAGCCGAAGGTGTTCGGCGATGCGCGCGGCTTCTTCATGGAAAGCTACAACGGCCGCGTCTTCGCGGAGGCGGTCGGTCGCGAGACCGTGTTCGTGCAGGACAACCATTCGCGCTCGACACGCGGCGTGCTGCGCGGGCTGCACTTCCAGTACGCGCCGCATGCGCAGGGCAAGCTGGTGCGGGTGACCAGCGGCGCGGTGTTCGACGTTGCGGTCGACATCCGCCGTGCGAGCCCGACCTTCGGCCGCTGGGTGGGGATGGAGCTCAGCGCCGAGAACAACCGGCAGCTGTGGATTCCGCCGGGACTGGCGCACGGCTTCCTGGTGCTGACGGAGACGGCCGACTTCCTCTACAAGACGACCGAGTACTACGCGCCGAAGGAAGAGGGCTGCGTGCGGTTCGACGACCCGGAGCTCGCGATCGCGTGGCCGGACGTGGGCGCGCCGCCCCAGCTGTCGGCCAAGGACGCGTCGGCGCTGCCGCTGTCGAAGGCGAGGCTCGAATGACGAAGGCGATGATTCTGGCGGCCGGCCAGGGCACGCGGGTGCGGCCGCTGACGCGCGACCTGCCGAAGCCGATGGTGCCGATCCTGGGCAAGCCGGTGATGGAGTACCTGATCGAGCACCTGGCGCGCTATGGCGTGCGGCAGATCATGGTGAACGTCGCGTTCAACCACCGCAAGATCGAGAGCCATTTCGGCGACGGCCACCGCTGGGGTGTCGAGATCGGGTATTCGTACGAAGGCGCGCGCGAGCATGGCGAGATCGTGCCGAAGCCCTGCGGTTCGGCCGGCGGCATGAAGAAGATCCAGGACTTCTCCGGCTTCTTCGACGAGACGACCATCGTGCTGTGCGGCGATGCGCTGATCGACCTGGACTTCGGCGCGGCGCTGTTCGAGCACCGCAGCAAGGGGGCGCTCGCGAGCGTGGTGACGCTGGACGTGCCGCGCAGCGAGGTGCAGAACTACGGCATCGTGAAGTGCGACAAGGACGGCCGCGTCGAGTCGTTCCAGGAGAAGCCGAAGCCGGACGAGGCGCACAGCACGCTGGCGTCGACCGGCATCTACATCTTCGAGCCGTCGGTGCTCGACCTGGTGCCGAGCAACACGGTGTTCGACATCGGCAGCCAGCTGTTCCCGCTGATGGTGGAGCGCCAGCTGCCGTTCTACGCGCAGAGCCGTTTCTTCAACTGGATCGACATCGGCCGCGTCAGCGACTACTGGAGCGTGCTGCAGCGGGTGCTGCGCGGCGAGGTGGCGCAGATGGACATGCCGGGGCGGGAGGTGCGGCCGGGCGTGTGGGTGGGATTGAATACGCGCGTGCCGTGGGACGAGGTGACGATCAACGGGCCGGTGTACATCGGCTCGGGCGTCGAGATCGAGCCGGGCGTGACGATCCAGGGGCCGACCTGGATCGGCACCGGCAGCCACCTGCGCCGCCATTCGACGCTCGCACGCAGCGTGCTGTTCGAGTACACCCGCATCGGCGAAGGCCAGACCTTCAGCGACATGATCGTCGCGCCGTTGTATTGCGTGGATCGCAAGGGGAAGACGTTCTACCAGGGCGACGAGGAATGCACGCTGCGTTGGAGTGACGCTCGGGCTTGACTCTCCCGCGCGTCGCGGTGGGTGAGGGGATGGGCTGGGGGCTCATGCCTCGGCGGTCGGCCCTGGCGGGCCGACTCCACGGACAAGCTCGGCTTTGGGGATGCATCGGCAAACTCCCGCCGCTCGCTTCGCTCGCTGTGGTCAAACAGTGCCGATGAGTCAGTTCACGAAGCGCGCTGGCGCGCGCCATCCCCAAAGCCGATCTTCTCCGTCGCCTCAGAAATCGCCCCCAGCCCATCCCCTCACCCACCGCGAAGCACCCGCAGCTCTTGTTGGGGGGAAAAGATTGAAGTGACCGACGAGCATGCGGGCGGCTGCACGCTCGTCCCTCATTTGTTCGCTTGTCACCGCCGAAGGAGCACGGCGGTGGCACAAAGGCGCGTGGGGGAGGCCGTGGAGCGCCAATCAGGGCGGGTCGCCGGAGCTGGCTGGATTCATGGCCCGCGTGCGTCAGCACGCTTCGTGAACTGACTGTCGCCGACTGTTTGACCACAGCGAGCGAAGCGAGCGGCGGGAGTTTCGGCGACGGGCCATGAATCCAGTCAGCGGAGGGAAGTCTTCGCCCCGCCAGGGGCGAAGACCGACCCGTCCGGCGCACCACGGCCTCCCCCACGCGCCTTTCCGCGCAAACCGCCGAAGACAAAACAAAAAGGCCTCGCAGTTTGCGCTGCGAGGCCTCTCTAGCTCGGAAGAACGATCAGTCTTGCGGGCGACGGCGGCGCGACACGAACACGATCGCGCCCAGGCCGGCCAGCAGCATCGCGTACGTCGCCGGTTCCGGAACGGCCGTGACGGTGATGTTCTGCAGCGCCAGGCTGAACTTCTGCGGGTACACGCCCAGCAGCGCGAAGATCAGGAAGCTGTCGCCGCCTGCCTTCGTCACGAACGAGTACGTGTTCCAGCCGGTCGTCTTCGTCGAATCCGACAGCTGGTCGAACGTGCCCGGGCCCTTTGCGCTGTCGAACAGGAAAGCGAAGTCGAGCGTGCGGTCCAGCGGACCACCCGTCTTCTGCGCTTCATATTCGAAGCTCACGTTGTACATCCCGGGCGCGAGGTTGTCGAACACCTCGTAGCAGAAGCTCTGACCCAGTTTGCTCTTCAGCGGATCGTCGCAGCTCTCGCTGCTGGCGAATGCCGACCCGGTCGCGAAGGTCATCGCGGTGAGGGCCAGTGAAACAAGGAACTTCTTCATTGAATACCTCCTGGTGATTAGGTGCTTTCCCCTATGCAAGACACACGCCACTTTCAAGGCCCATCCCCAGTTTGAGGGGGTAGATCGCGGCGCACGGGGTACAAGGCAGCTTGCGTGCCCGCGCAGCAGCACGACAAACCCGCCTTCGACTTGCAAAAGAAGCCGAATTTGCTGCAGCAACTACCATCCGGCACGCCAAGCTTGCCGATTTCCGCCCTGTATCTCTTCGTTACTGCCTGCAAGAAGCTGCAAACTGCCTTCAAATGGACACATCAGCATGGTCCATGCCTGCGCATGGCTCCCCGTCATGGTGCGATGCAGCATGCATTCAGGGCGCTCGGATGGCGCCCGCACGCCATCCGACAAGGCGTCGGATCAGCGGACGCTGACCTGGCCCGAACAGCTCGCGGTGGTCGCGCGGTACGGGTAGGTGATCGTGATGTTGTCGCCGACGATCTGGCGGCGTTCGTGGCCGACGTTGCAGGCGAACTGCAGGCTGCGCAGCGGCTGCCACGCGATGCCGAGGCCGTAGGTGACGGTGTTGTCCTCGCCTTCGGCCGGCGCGGTCACGCCGTTGGCGATGAAGGCGTTGTCGAGCTTGCGGCGGGTGTAGCCGCCTTGCGCGGTCAGCTGGATCTTCGCGGTCGCGTCCCAGCGGCCTTTCAGCTGCAGGCTGTGGCTGACCCGGGTGTCGCTCGAATCGATCTCGTTGAGCGCGGTGCCGAAGGTGCTGCTGCCGACGCTGCTGTCGCGCGACAGCTGGGTGTCGAAGTTCAGCTTGCCGGTGGCCTGCCAGTTCCAGCCGAGCGCGCCGGTCCAGGTGTTCACGTCGCGCTGCGACTGCACCGAGTGGCTCTCGCTGGTGGCGCTGATGCGGGCGTTCAGCGTGCTCAGCCCGTTCGGTTTCGCGAGCAGGCTCAGGTCGACGTCATTGCGGCGGAAGGTGTCCGGCTCGACGCCGAAGTTCGGGAAGCGGCCCTCGGTGTGCCGGCCGCCGAGGCGCACGCTCAGCGCATCGGCATCGGCCCAGCGCACACCGGCGTTCACCGTCTGCTGGCGCACGTCGCGGTTGCTGAACTGGTCGGCCGAATAGCGGCTCTGGTTGCCGGCCCAGCCGCCTTCCAGCGTCCACGCGGTGACCACACCCACGCGCACCTGCAGCCCGGCCCCGGTCGTGCGCAACTGGTTCTTGCCGGTGAAGCGGTTCTGGCTGTCGAGGTCGTAGCGGTACAGGCTGCTGCGCTGCTCGGCCGTCAACTCGCCCGACACGCGCTCGATGGTCGACCAGTCGAGCCGCGCCGACAGCCGGTGGTCGGTGTTGTTCAGCTGCGTGTTGTTCTTGTAGCGGTTGACGTTGGCCTCGAGCCCCGCGGTGAAATGCTGCCGCCCGAACGGCTGGTCGATCGCCGCACGCAAGCCGGTCGACGAGATCGCATCGCGCGACGCCACCTCGCCATCGGGCACGCGGAACAGGTTGTTGTCCGCCGAGACCGCCTGGCTGAACCCGAACACATACGGATCGGATTCGTCACCGGCATGCGCAACTCCAGAGAGCCCGCTCAGGACGAGGACAGCAACGGAAGAATGACGACGCATAGATACCCCGCACAACAGAAATGGATCAAGCAACGCCCGCGGAACCGGCTTTGCCGGGCCGCCGGGTGGCGCCCCTTGGGGGCAGGAGGAGCCCAGCGACGACTGGGGGGCCCACATCAATATGCGTTGCGGTCAAACAGCACCAGCCGAACCGTGCGCACGATGATCATCAGGTCGAGCCCGATCGACCAGTTGCGCAGGTACTCGAGGTCGTACTCGACGCGCGCGGCCATCTTGTCCAGCGTATCGGTCTCGCCGCGGAAGCCGTTCACCTGCGCCCAGCCGGTGATGCCCGGGCGCACCTTGTGGCGCACCATGTAGGCCTGGATCATCTTGCGGTACTGCTCGTTGTGCGCCACCGCATGCGGGCGCGGCCCGACGATGCTCATGCGGCCCTGCAGCACGTTGATCAGCTGCGGCAGCTCGTCGAGCGAGGTCTTGCGGATGAACGCGCCGAACGGCGTGATGCGCGCATCGCCGCGCGTCGCCTGCTTGACCACCGCGCCGTTGTCCTGCGTCGTCATCGAGCGGAACTTGTAGACCTCGATCTCCTCGCCATCGAGCCCGTTGCGCTTCTGGCGAAAGATCACCGGCCCCGGCGAACTCATCTTCACGCCGATCGCGAGCGCCGCCATCACCGGCGAGATCAGCAACAGGATCAGCGACGCGATCACGATGTCGCTGAAGCGCTTCACCAGGTCGTTGGTGCCGGTGAACGGCGATTCCAGCAGGCTCACCACCGGCACGCCGGACATGTCCTGCAGGCGCCCCTGGATCACGCTGACGCCGAACACGTCGGGTGCGTAGTAGACCGACGCGGTCGTGTCCTGCAGCGACGCCAGCAGGTTCACGATGCGCGGCTGCGAGGTCAGCGGCAGCGTGATGTAGACATCGCGCACGCCATGGCGGCGCACCCAGTCGGCCAGGTCCTCGAAGCGGCCCTTCACATGCTCGCGGGTGTCGGGGTGCAAGCGGTCGGGCGAGCGGTCCTCGAAGAAGCCGACGAAGTCCTGCCCGAACGAGCGGCGCGCCTTCAGTGATTCCAGCACCTTGGCGCCGAGCGGCCCCGCCCCCACCACCACCGCGGTGCGGCGGTACTCCGGGCGCAGCGCGAGGCGCCGCAGCACTTCCTTGCCGCCGCGCACGGCGATCCATTGCACGACCGGCGTCAGCCCGGCCCACCAGGCCAGCACCCGCCATTCGAAGAACTTCAGGCTGTCGGTCGCGTAGCCGCACAGCACCAGGATGCCGAGCAGCGCGATCCACGCACTGAGGATGTCGATCGCCGCGTTGAGGCTGCGGTCCTTGAAGCGGTTGACGCCGGGGAAGCTGAGCACCAGCACCAGCATGCACAGCGTCAGCGCCGGCCGCTCGACCGGTTCGTCGAACACGCTGCTGACGGCGAGATAGCAGAGCACCGTCAGCAACGGCTCCATCACCGCGGCGATGAAGGAGGTGACGGAGGGTGGCGCACCGAGGAACAACTGCCTATGGCTGCGTTCTTCGAACATGGGAAGGGCCCGTTGAAAGTTTCACGGAATCCCTCACGCAGGAGGCGTGCCAACGTGCCGTGCCGCTGTAACTGAATTTCTCTCGCGGCGCCAGAGGGTGAACACCGGCACCGGCCTGTCAGAAAGACCGGCCGCTGTCACGGTTGGACACAGGCGATCGGTAGATTCGACAGGCTTTTATCCGACACAGGTCCGGTTCTTACCGGTTCGCTTCGCCTCGTAGAGCGCTTCGTCGGCGCGTTCGAGCGCGGCCTCGATCGGCTCGCCCTGGCGGTACAGCGTGACGCCGGCCGAGAAGGTGACGAACACCTGCCGCTCCTCGTGCATGAACAGCCCGCCGCTCAGCGAGCGCTGCAAACGGGTCAGGATCTGCTCGCCTTCCTGCACCGGGGTGTCGGGCAGCAGCACGACGAACTCCTCGCCGCCGTAGCGCGCGACCAGGTCGGTCGGCCGCAGCGCCTTGCTGACCACCCCGGCCAGCGACTTGAGCGCGGTGTCGCCGGCCGCATGGCCCAGCTCGTCGTTCAGGCGCTTGAAGTTGTCGACGTCCAGCAGGCCGATCGACAGCTCGGTCTGGCCACGTTCCATGCGCGCCCGTTCGGCATCGAAGGCCTGCATCAGCCCGCGCCGGTTGGCGATCTGCGTCAGCTGGTCGGTCGAGACTTCTTCCGACAGGCGGCGCAGTTCGTTCTCGAGCTCGGTCACCCGCTCGGACAGCCCGACCGCCTTCGCATGCTCCGACTCGAGCCGGCCCTGCGCCTGGCTGACCAGCGACTGCACCGTGCGGCTCTCCTCGACCATTTCGCGCACCACGCCGGCCAGGCTCTCGAGCGAATCGGCCTTCTCGATGGTGTCGGCATAGCGGCCGACGCTTTCGTGGAAGCGGCCGGTGTGCTGGCCCAGCTCGCCCAGCTCGCTGAGCATGCGGTTGATCAGCAGCTTCAGCGCATCGCGGGCACGCGCCCGGTCTTCGCGCAGCTGCTGCTGGCGCTCGCGGGTGTGGCCCAGCAGCTCGCTGACCGAGCGCACGCTGCGCGCGGTCAGCCCGCTGTCGATCTGCAGCTTCATCGCGTCGACCTGGCCGCGCGCCCAGCTGTCGTCCTCGGCCAGCTCGGCCAGGCTCGCGGTGAGCTCCTGGCACAACCCGCTCAGCTGGTCGACGAAGTGGTGGCGGTGCTGCAGCATGCGGCGCGCGCGCTCGCACAGCGCGTCGAACTCGTCGGCCTGCAGCGCTGTCGGGCTGGGTTCTTCAAGACGGGCCAGCAGCTCGGCCAGCTGGCGCGACAGGTCGGCGCTCGGGGCCGGCGGCGGCGGCAGCGCGAGCTGCACGGTGCCGCTCAGGCCGTCGGCGACGCGGCGCCACAGCGGGAAGGCCGTGTCGGCATCGGCGGCCGCGGGCTCGGCAGGCAAGGCCGTAGGCAGCGGCAGCGCATCGAGCGGCGCCGGGTGCGTCAGGCTGTCGTCGGCGTCGACCATGTCGTCGAGCGTGTCGCTCTCCCAGCTGCCCACCAGCTGCCCGAGCCGCTGCTGCAAGCGCTGCAGGTCGCTGCGGCTGCTGGACAGCACGCGCTGCAGGCTGTCCTTCTTGCGCGCGGCGGTCCAGTTGCGCCCGCCGCGCTCGATGCCGCGGGCGATGCGCTCGATCAGCGCGGCCAGCGCGGCCGCCTGGGCCGCGCTGTCGGCGGCCGACAGCGGCGTTGCGGCAGCGGCCTGGGCGCGCGCCGGTGCCGGCTGGATGCCGGATTCGAGCTGGTAGGCGCGCGCATAGTTTTCGGGCGTCGGTTCCAGCTTGTCGACCACGAGCCGGCGCAGCGCGGCCTTGGCCAGCACGGCAGGCGTCTGCGGCGCCTGGGGTTTGGTGTCCATCGATCAGGTCAGGGCAAAAAGGGAAAGAGCGGCACGGAACGCGTGCCCGGTCATTTGGGGGTGTAGCGGCTCGGCCGCGGCTCCAGGCTGGCCCGGATCGAGTCGGTCAGCTCGTCGCCGTCGTCGGCATCGACGATCCACGGCGCCTTGCGCGGCAGCACCGTCTGCTGCAGCCACTGGTCGAGCGCCTCGGGCGCGAGCGCCTTGCTGAACAGGAAGCCCTGCATCATGCCGCAGCCCAGCCGGTGCAGCACTTCCATCTGGCGCATGTTCTCGACGCCTTCGGCCACCACGCGCAGGCCCAGCGAGCGGGCCAGCGCGATGATCGCGGTGACCACCGCCGAGCTCTGCGGCGTCATGCCGAGGTCGCGCACGAACGAGCGGTCGATCTTCAGCTCGCTGATCGGCAGCGTGGTCAGGTAGGCCAGCGACGAGTAGCCGGTGCCGAAGTCGTCGATCGAGATCTCGACGCCGATCTCGTTGAGCCGGTGCAGCGTCGGGATCACGTTCTGCAGGTCCTTCATCAGGCCGGTCTCGGTGATCTCGAGCTCGATCGCATGGTGCGGCACGCCGTACGCGGTGACGGCCTGGTGGATGTGCTCGACCAGGTCGGTGCGCTCGAACAGCCGGTTCGGCAGGTTCACCGCGATCGAGTCGGCGAAGCCGAAGCTGTCCTGCCAGATCCGGGCCTGGCGCGCGGCCTCGCGGATCGCCCATTCGCTGAGCGGGATGATCAGGCCGGTTTCCTCGGCCAGCGGGATGAAATCGCCCGGCGGCACCAGCGTGCCGCCGCGCTGCCAGCGCATCAGCGCCTCGGCCCCCACCATGCGCGCGCCGCGCACGTCGACCTTCGGCTGGTAGTGCAGCACCAGCTCGTTGCGCTCGATGGCCTTGTGCAGCGCGCTTTCGAGTTCGAGCTTCTCGCGACCCTTGCCGGCCAGCGCCGGGCGGTACAGCAGCGCGGCATTGCGCCCCTGCGCCTTGACCGAATACATCGCGACGTCGGAGTTGCGCATCAGGTCGGCCACCGACTGGCCGTCGCGCGGGAACATCGCGATGCCGACGCTCGCGGTCACGAAGCACTCCTGGCCGCCGACGAAGATCGGCTCGCGCATCACGTCGAGCACGCGCGCGGCGACCCGCTCGGCGTCGGTCTCGTCGGACACCTCGGGCAGCAGCGCGACGAATTCGTCGCCGCCCAGCCGGCCGACGGCCTCGAGCGTGCGGTGCGAGCGCGAGCCCATCGACTCGACGGCGCTCTCCATCACCTGGTCGGAGTGGCGAACGCACGAGCGCAGCCGGCGCGACACCTCCATCAGCAGTTCGTCGCCGGCGCCGTGGCCCAGCGTGTCGTTGATGACCTTGAAGCGGTCGAGGTCGATCAGCAGCAGCCCGACCGGGTGGTTCAGCCGGCGCGCATGCTCGAGCGCGCGCTCGGTGCGCCAGATCAGCTGGCGGCGGTTCGGCAGCCCGGTCAGCGCGTCGAAGTTGGCCAGGTGGCGGATCTTGTCCTCGGCCATGCGCCGGTCGGTCACGTCCTGGACGATGCCGGTGTAGCCCGACAGGTTGCCGTGCTCGTTGAATTCGGGCTCGGCCTCGACGTGGATGATGCGCTGGCGGGCATCGGGCAGCGTGACCGGGATGTCGGTCGCCAGCACCGAGCTGTGGCGGATCACCTCGTTCAGGATGGTCACGAACCCGTTGCGGTCTTCGTTCGGCACCATGCGCAGCAGCGCCCGCATGCTCGGCGTGTCGCCCGGGCCGAGGCCGAACACCCGCAGCCCCTCGACCGAGAACAGCGGGTTGCCGTGGCCGCGGTGCCAGTCGAAGCTGCCCATGCGCGCCAGGTCCTGCGCGCGCGCGAGCTTCGACTTGCTGCGCTCCAGCTCCTGGCGGGTGCGCGACGAGCGCAGCAGGTAGCGCAAGCGGCCGGCCAGCAGGCTCCAGTGCGTCGACTTGACGAAGAAATCGGTGGCGCCGACCTCGTAGGCGCGGGTGATCGACGCGTCGTCGTCCAGCCCGGTCAGCATCAGCACCGGCATCGACTCGAAGCCGGGCAGCGCGCGCAGCTCGCGGCAGGTCTCGAAGCCGTCGAGGCCGGGCATCAGCGCATCGAGCACCACCACGTCGGGCGACCAGTCGGCCAGGATCTGGATCGCCCGCTCGCCGCTGGTGGCCTCGGTGATCGCGAAACCGCGCTCGCGCAGCGCGATCGCGGTGAGCAGCAGGTTGACCTCGTCGTCGTCGACCAGCAGCACGCGGGGCTGGCCGAGCAGATCGTCGTCCGTCAGCGGCGCGCTTGAGCTCATTGAGTCAGCGGCCCAGCAAGCGGCGGGTGGCGGCCACGACGATGACCACCTCGGCCTGCAGGGCCACGATGCGATCGTCCATGCCTTGCGTCGCCTCGCGGCGGACCATGGTTTCGATTTCTGCGCAAATTTGAGACATCTTGAGGGCCCCGATGCTCGCGGAAGACGACTTCAGCGTGTGTACCACGTGGCGGATGCCCGTCAAGTCGTGAGACGCCTGAGCATCCTGCAATTGGGGGAGGAGCCGTTCGAGGGAGGTATCGAAGGCCTTCATGACCCGCTCGATCAGGTGGTTCTCGCCGCTCGGGTCGAGTTCGCGCAGGCGGTCGAGGGCGCCGGCATCGAGCACGTCGTCGGGGGTGGAGACGGGCACGGACGCCGCGGCCGGGGCGGCCTGGGGAGCGGCCCCACCGCCGGCCGGCGCGCTGTCGGGGTCGACGGGTGCTGCAGGGCGCAAACGTTTTGAAAGCATGGCGAGCAGTTGGCTTTGGCGGAATGGCTTGGACAGATAGTCGTCGAAACCGAGTTCGAGGAAGCGTTCTTCGTCACCTCCCAGGGCATTGGCCGTCACGGCGATCACCGGCGTTTCGGTCGGCGTGAGGAAATCGAACCGCCCCGACCGGCTGCGTCGGAACCAGTTCAACGCCTCGACGCCGTCCATCCCGGGCATCTGGATGTCCATCAGCACGAGGTCGAAGCGCCGCTCGCACAACGCCTTCAAGCCCTCCAGCGCCGAAGCGCTGACCTGGACCTGGCACCCCAGCGCCCTCAGCATCTGACCGATGACCTCCTGGTTGACCGGATTGTCTTCGATGACAAGGATCTGTGCGTTCAGCCGGGGCGTCAAGCGCGTCGCGTCGACCCGCTGGCTGGAGATGCCCAGGATCGCCTGGCGCAGCTCGGCCTTGCGCACCGGTTTCGCGACGAAGCGGTCGAAGCCGGCGCGGTGCGCCGCCCGCACGTCGTCCGGCGACGACACCGACGACAGCAGGATCATCTTCATGCCGCTGCCCGGGCGTTCCGGGCCGAGCGCCTGCAGCGCATGGGCCAGCCCCATGCCGTCGAGGCGCGGCATGTGCATGTCGACCAGCGCCAGGTCGAAGCGCGGATCGATCGGCGTCGCGCCCGACAGGATCGCCAGCGCCTGCCGGCCGTCCTCGGCCAGCACCACCTGCATGCCCCAGGCGCCCAGCATGTTGTCGAGCACGGTGCGGTTGGTCTCGTGGTCCTCGACCACCAGCACGCGCAGCGCCGGCATCTGCGCCGGCTCCAGCCCCGCCGAGGCGGTGTCGCCGCCGGCCCCTTCGGCATGCGCCATCGGCATGCTGAAGATGAAGCGCGAACCGATGCCCGGCGCGCTCTGCACCTCGATGTCGCCGCCCATCAGCTCGACCAGCTGCTTCGAGATCGCGAGACCCAGCCCGGTGCCGCCGTAGCGCCGCGACATGCCGCCGTGCGCCTGCGTGAACGCGCTGAACAGCCGCGGCAGCACGTCGTCCTCGATGCCGATGCCGGTGTCGCGCACCTCGAACTCCAGCCACAGCGCGCGGTCGGCCGACTGCGCCGGCATCGGCATGCGCACGTCGACGACGATCTCGCCGGCTTCGGTGAACTTGATCGCGTTGGCCACCAGGTTGGTCAGCACCTGGCGCAGCCGCAGCGGGTCGCCGTGCACCTGGCTCGGCATGCCGGGCTCCTCGCGGAAGCTCAGCTCCAGGCCTTTCTCGTGGGCCCGCGGCGCGAGCAGCTCCAGCGTGTCCTCGACCACCGAGCGCAGCGAGAAATCGACCGGCGCGAGCTCCAGCCGCCCGGCCTCGATCTTCGAGAAGTCGAGGATGTCGTTGATGATCTCCAGCAGCGCCTCGCCGGAGCGGTACACCGCCTGCGCAAAGCGCTTCTGCCGGTCGTTCAGCGCGGTGCCCAGCAGCAGCTCGGTCATCCCGAGGATGCCGTTCATCGGCGTGCGGATCTCGTGGCTCATGTTGGCCATGAACTGGCTCTTGGCCTGGCTGGCGGCCTCGGCGGTGTCGCGCGCGCGCTTCAGCTCGTTCTCGCGCTCCAGCTCTTCGGTGACGTCGGACACCAGGCCGTAGACGCGCAGCTCGCCGTCGGGCATGCGGCGCGAGCGGGTGCGCGAACGCAGCCAGCGCACGCCCTTCACCGGGTGCTGGATGCGCACGCGGATGTCGGCCGGCTGCAGCTGCTCCTCGAGCTCGCGGCGGGCCAGCAGCAGGTGGCGGTCTTCCGGCAGCACGCGCGACAGGAAGGAATTCGGCGTGCGCTCGAACTCGTCCTGCGGCGTGCCCCAGGTGTCGTAGCTGCTCTCGCTGAGGAAGTGGAAGCGGTCGCGCGCCGGGTTGGTGACGAACAGGCTGTCTTCCACCGTGTGCGCGAACTCGCGCAGCCGGCTCTGCGATTCCTGCAGCTCGCGCTCGGCGCGGCGCTCGCGGGTCACGTCGCGCGCCAGCACGATCACCAGGCGCGGCGTGCCGTCGGCATGGCGCAGCGCGAAGCAGCGGGCGCTGACGATGCGCGGGGCGCCGTCGCCGTCGACGCGCACTTCCATTTCGCTCTCGACCATGCCCGGCTCGGCCAGTGCGCGCCTGATCGCCGGCTCGCCGACCGCCGCGACGCCGTGGCCGAAGGCGTCGCGGACGGTCTTGCCGAGCACCTGCTCGCGGCCCTTCGCGAACTCGCGCTCGGCGTGGGTGTTGATCGCGACGATGCGGCGGTCGGCCGCGTTGAGCACGAACAGGCTGACCGGCAGGTTCTCCATCAGCAGCTGCAGCAACTCGGGCTCGGCACTGGCCGGCGCGGGCGTGGTCGGCAGCAGGATCGGGGCGGCCAGCGGGATGGGGACGGTGGCGGGCTGCGGGGTGTCGACGCGCGCGGCGCGCAGGTCCAGCAGGCGCTGCACGGTGTCCAGCACCCGGCGCAACGCCGCCAGGTCGCGCCGGGCGGGTACGCCATGCAGCTCCAGCACCGCGGCCGTGCCGTCGCGGCCATGCACCGGCAGGGCCATCACGCTGGCGCCGGAGGCCTGCATCGGCGCGAGGCAGATGCGGCCCTCGGCCACCGCGCGGCCGGTCGCGCTGAGCCGCGGGTGCACGGTGAAGCGGCCGGAATGCGGATCGTCGTGCTGCGTCCAGGCCTGCAGCTGGGCGGCGTCGCCGGCGACCGACAGCACGCGCAACACCGCATGGCCCTCGGCCTCCAGGCCTTGCGCCAGCAGTTCGGCGGCGGCGTGCAGCGCGTCGGCCAGCGTGTCGGCCTCATCGACCTGGATCGCGACCTGCTGCAGCAGGCCCAGCCAGTCGTCGCCGGCCGGCTCCGTCGGGGCCACCGGCACCGGCGCGGCCGGCGACACGTCCGCCGGCGCAGCAGGCGGGGACTTCAGCGCCTTGCGCGCCTGGCGGGCGCCGAACCATTGGGCGAGACGAGACAGCGGAGCAGGCATGGGTCAACGTACTTCCGGGAAAAATTTGTGAGCCCACCAATGGGGACCCCGCCCAGGGAGCGGGGTCTTCGCAGCACTTTCGGTGCCGCTGCAGCCGACTTGAGGCATCCGACACATTGGAAACCGGGTCGGCCTCCACAATGTCACGGCGCAACCACTCCTTACAATCAATCGGATGAATCTCGAGACCGTGCTGCCGGCCGGACTGCTGCTGCTGGCGGCCCTCGCGACCGGCGCCTGGGCGGCCAGGTCGAGACGGCAGCTGCGCGACGCCGAGCAGGCGCTGCAGCACGAGCGGGCCGAGCGCCAGGCCGTCGCCCAATCGCTCGACTGCTGGCAGTGGCGCAGCGACGTGCAGCACCGGGTCGTGCAGTGGCGCCCGCCGCGCGGCGCGGCGCTGGCCGACTGGGCCGGCGCCGACGACGCGCCGCCGCTGTGGCAGCACTTCCAGGCCAGCGACACGCTGGTGCGCTCGCTGCGCACCGCGATGGACCAGCATGCGCCGCTCAGCGCGACCGCGCTGTGGCGCGCCGGATCGGCCGGCGTGCGCCACCCCTGGTCGCTGCGCGGCGAGCCGCTGCTCGACGCGCAGGGCCGCTTCGCCGGCTACGTCGGTACCGCCCGCGAGTTGACCGACCCGGGCGACCAGCGCCTCGACGAACTGCTGCAGGCGCTCGCCGACCCGGTGCTGCGCGTGGCATTGCCGCCGCCGGGCCAATTGGGCGTGCTGTACGAAACCAATGCGGCGGCCGAACGTTGGCTGCACCTCGCCGACCCCACCGCGCTGCCGCCGTGGCCCGAGCTGCTGCAGCGGCTGCCGGCCGGGCTGCGGCCGCTGGCCGAGCAGGCGATCTCGCCGTCGCTGCATGCCGACGCGGCCAGCGGCGGCGCCGAGGGCTGGGAACTGCAGGTGCACCGCCTGTCGCCGGCGCTGCCGCGCGCCGGCGCCGAGCTGCTGCTGATCTTCCACCGCCACGCGCAGGCGGTGGCCGCGGCGAGCGCGACACCGGCCGACGAGCAGGAGTCGTTCAGCTACACGGTGTCGCATGACCTGCGCGCGCCGATCCGCGTCGTCGAGGGCTTCACGAAGATCGTGAAAGAGGACTACGGCCGCCTGCTCGACCGCATCGGCAACGACCACCTCGACCGGGTGCTGGGCGCCGCCGCGCGCATGAGCAGCATGATCGATTCGCTGCTGGCGCTGTCGCAGCTGTCGGCGCGGCCGCTGGCGCGCCAGCCGATCAACCTGTCGCAACTGGTGGGCTACATCGTCGACGACCTGCGGCGCGAGTCGCCGCAACGCAACGTGAAGGTCGACATCGAGCCCGGCCTGCATGCGCAGGGCGACGCGACGCTGCTGCGCGTGGCGCTCGAGAACCTGCTGGGCAACGCGTGGAAATACACCTCGAAGCGCCGCGACGCGCACATCTGGTTCGAGGCCGGCGTGCACGAGGGCCGGCCGGCATTCACGGTGCGCGACAACGGCGCCGGCTTCGACATGCGCTTCGCCGACCGGCTGTTCGGCGTGTTCCAGCGGCTGCACAGCGCGAACGATTTCCAGGGCACCGGCGTCGGGCTGGCGTCGGTGCGCAGGATCATCCGCCGGCACGGCGGCGACATCTGGGCCGAGGGCGAGGTGGATCGCGGCGCGCGCTTCCAGTTCTGGCTGCCGTAGAGACCGGCGGCACCGCATCGAGGGAACGATTTCTCGCGAACGTCTCACTCAGGGAGTCCATCGCTCCTGCACCGAGTCGTTCATGAAGCCCATACGGGGCCGCATCGCCACCCACTCCCCTGTCGTCAAGCTCGGCGCGCCTACGCTGGAAGACGCCGTTCGGGCCATCACGCTGGAGGACGGTCCGGACGCCTGCGAGCGCTTGATGTCGGCGCTCGACGTCCGCGACGAGGGCATCAGTTGGTTCACCCAGGCTGAAGACCATGCGCAGCACTTCGGCGCGGCACTGGAGGCGCTGTTCCGATCCGGTCTGGCGTCGGCCGGCAAGCTGCGCATGATGATCTGGGTGCTGCGGCACCTGAGTCCCGAACCGCGCCACCGCGCTGCGCTGCGCATGGCCATATTGCAGGCGCTGAACCAGGCGCAAGCCAATCCCGCTTGTCTGGAACAGCTGCTGCCTCAATTCACCTACTTCTCGCGGCGTTCGCTGTCGTCCACCACGCCTTGGTCCCGGCAGGCACTGGCTGCCGACGAGATCGTCGAACTGCGCAGCGCACTCATCCTGCTCGAGAGTCACGGAGGCCCCGGTGCATTCACCGATCTGCTGCAACGCGACTGCGAACGCAGAACGCTGCTGCACCAGGTGCTGGCGAATGGAAAGACCGCGGAACTGAGCCTCGACATCGTCTGCGTGCTGCTGGAGCGCCCGGAGGTCGAGCCGGCGCGTATCCCGCTGCTCGCGCGCCTGCTCGGTGCCAGGTCGCGCGACGGCCGCACGCCGCTGTGGTCGGCCGATTTCTCGGACAGGGACGTGCGCCGGTGCGTCCAGACCACGCTTGTGCTGATCATCGATGCCGACACGCTGAGTGTGAAGACGCGCTGCACCTTGTTGCTGCGCTTCTCGTCGCCACCGCTGCGGCCGCAGCGGGAGGATTGGGACCAGGTCGTCTGGTGGGTCGCCCAGGCCTTCGAGAACTGTGAAACGGCAAAACAGCCGGATACCTTGAACCTGCGCAGCCAGGTCCAGGCGGAATTCTGGCGGCGCGCCTGGCAGCGGGATCGCACGGCGGTGCGCGCGAGCGTTCGCGCCGCCGTTGCCGGGCATGCCGTGGCACGACCGACCCGCCGCTTGATCGGGCCCTCACCCCGACCACTGATCGATTTCGTGAGCCGTCCGGACCCACATGGTCGCCCCTTGCTGTGGCGGGCTTCCGAAGAAGGCAAGCTCGACGCAGTGATGAAGCTCATCGCCGACCTGCTCGCAGCGAGCATCAGCAGCGCGGACAAGTTCCGCGTGCTCGTGGCCCTGCTGTCACCGGGACCCGACCATTGGCCGGCCGATCCCACAGCCGCCGTGCAGGCAGTCATCTTCGACGCGTTGAGCGATCGCATCGCCGCACCCGAGGCCGCGCTGTTCGCCGACGAATTGTCCGACCTCACGATGCTGATGCTGCCCCATTGCGGTAACGACCGCACCGTGTTCGCCAAGTCGCTCGAGGAGGCGGACCGAGAGGCTCCCCTGCGCATCGTCAAAGCACTGCTGCAGCCCCACTTCATCCATGTTCCGCGCTACCTGCACAGGCTCGACCGCCAGGGCCAGACCTTGATCCATCTCGCGGTGAAGCATGAGCGTGGCGATGTTCTCGACCTGCTGTTCACGGCGCTGGCCCGCCACCCGCTGCCGCGCGCGCACAAGCTGCGGGTGCTGCACAAGCTGCTGTTCACCCCGAATGGCGAGGGCTTCGCCGTGTGGCGCGAGGCCCTTCGTTGCGGCAAGCACGGAATGGCAGACCGGCTGGTGGCGTTGCTGCGCCGTTCTCAGATCGTGGATGACAGCCAGAAGGCGCGCTGGCTCAGGAAGATGGGCGTGCCACCCCACCCGGCGTGACGTCGCCTGCCGGCTCAGCGCTCGGCCGACCTCGCCAGCAGCTCGACCGCCTCCAGCACGCGCTCGGCCTGCTGCGCGAGCGGGTTGCCTTCGCTCGCCGCCAGCCGCTGCAGCCGCTCCAGCGCCTGCGCGCGCGACAGCGAATAGCGGTGCATCAGCACGCCGACTGCCATCGCCACCGGCTGCGCCAGCGCCTCGTGCGCCAGCGTGCCGGCCAGCGGTGCGGGCTCGCCGCTGCGCCGCTCGATCTGCGCGAAGGCCGCTTCGACGGCCGGCACGATCTGGCGGATGTCGAGCGGCTTCACGAGGTAGGCCACCGCGCCCAATGCGTTCACCTGCGCGACGGTATCGTCGTCGGAGAAGGCCGACAGGAACATGAACGGCATCTGGCAGTAGTCGCGCAGGTAGACGGCGACATCGAAGCCGCTCTTGCCTTCCATGCGGATGTCGAGCAGCGCGAGATCGGGGCGGTGCTCGCGCGCCAGCAGGATCGCGTCGTCGCCGTTGTCGGCGTCGATGATGTCGTAGCCAGCCTGCGCGAGCCCGTGCGACAGCGTCGCGAGCACGAGGCGGTCGTCATCGACGACGAGGATCTTGCCTTTGTTCGTCACGGTGGGATGCTGCTGGCGGGACGGTGAAGGCGCGATTGTGGCCGAAAGCGGCCCGGCCGGAGCGTCCCGTCAGCCGCACCGCGGAGCGTCGATCACGCCGGCACCACCCGCGCCACCCCCGGCGGCTTCAGGTCCACCACCGCCATCACGCGCGGCCCCTGCGCCTCGATCGACAGCTTCGCGCTGCGCCGCGGCAGCAGTGCCCGCACCAGCCCGAGCCCGGACACCCCGCCGGGGAACTGCGCGAGGCTGAAGCCCTCACTCAGCCGGCCCTCGTTGGCGATCAGGATCTGCACGCCGTCGTCGCCGCATGCCAGCGTGCAACTCACGGGGGCCTCGCCCGGGCTGTGCTTGATCGCATTCGTCAGCAGCTCGTTGACCGTCAGCGCGATCGGGATCGATTCGGCCTCCGGCAAGGTCCAGGCGTCCGGCTGCGGCCCTTGCACGTCGAACACGATCGTGCGGCCGAAGGTGCGCTGCACCGAGCCGGTGATCGCCTCCAGCACGCTGCGCACCCGCAGCGGCCCGCTCATGCCGACCTGCAGCCCGTAGACCTGCGCGATCGCCTGCACCTGGCCGACCACCTCGGCCATCACGCCGGCCACCTCGGGCTTGCGCGTCGCGATCTGCTGCAGCAGGCCGGCCACCCCCTGCAGGTTGTTCTTGATGCGGTGGTGCACTTCCTTGACCAGCATCTCGCGCTGCGCGATGGCCGCCTCGAAGCGGGCCTCCTGCGCCGCGCGCTGCTCGGTGACCTCGGTGGCCACCATCAGCAGCTGGTCGGCCGGCAGGCCGTCGGCCGAGAGCGGCAGGTAGCGCGCATCCCACACCTGGACCTGGCCGTCGACCTCGCTGCGGTACTCGCGCTGCGTCACGCGGCCGGCGGCCAGCGCGTCTTCCATGTCGCGTCGGCGCTCGGCGGCGATCTCGGGCGAGAAGATCTGCTCCGGCGTGCGGCCGATCAGCTGCGCCGGCGAGGTCGACGCATTGCGCGCCGCCACCTCGTTGACCTGCAGGATGCGCAGCGTGTGCGCATCGCGCAGCGTGATCGCCAGCGGCGCGGCCTCGATGATGCGCTGCAGCGACGACTGCGCCTCCGCGATGCGCGCCTCGGCCTGGCGGCGGCGCTCGATGTCGAGCAGCGCATAGGTCAGCTGCCGCCCGGTGACGACCGCGTTGCCGACCACCCAGAACTCGCGGCCGTCGCGCGCCTTCACGCGGCATTCGAAGGTCTCGGCCTGGCCCTCGACCAGGTCGTCGAGGTACTCGGTGCGCAGGAACGGATGCTCCGGCTCCGGCGTCGCGACGGTGGCCATCGGCTGGCCGACGAAATCCTCCAGGTCGCCGCCGAACATGCGGCGCGCCGAGCGGTTCATCCATTCGATGCCGTCGGTGCCGACGGTGACGATGCCCACCAGCACCGAATCGAGGATCGCGCGCGTGCGCTCGGCCTGCAGCGCGACCTCGCTGGCCAGCGCCTCGAGCTCGGCCTGCTGCGCCTTCAGCCGCGTGATGTCGGTCAGCACCGCGATCAGCTCCTGGCCGTCCTCGCCCTCGCCGGCGCGCCGCACCGACAACGAGCACCAGTGCCGCGGGCGCCCGCGCGTGTCGACCGCGATCTCGGTCTCGTGCACCCGGCCGGCCGCCAGCGATTCGTCGATCTGCGCCACCAGCTGCCCCACCTGCGGCTGCGCGGCCAGCAGCTCCTGCAGGCTGCAGCCGGCCACGTCGCCGGCGCGGAAGCCGAGCAGCACCTCGAAGCGCCGGTTGCAGCGCACCAGCAGGTTGCCGCGCAGGTAGGCGATGCCGACGGTGGTGCTCTCGAGGATGGTGGTCAGCTCGCGCAGCAGCATCTCGCTGCGCTGCTGGGTCTGGTGCTGGTCGGTGATGTCGAGCGTGACGACCGAGGTGGTGCGCTTGCCCGACGCGAGCGTCGCCGGCTCGACCCGCGTCAGCAGCCAGCGCAGGCCGTGCTCCGGGTGGCGGATCGCATAGCGCACCTCGGCCCGCTGGGCCAGCCGCAGCGCCTGCTGCAGCTTGTCGTACTCGGGCAGCGACTCGGGCAGCACCACGTCGCGGCGGATCGACTGCAGCGCGGCGGCGCCGACCGCCGACTCCGCGGCGCTGCCGAACACCGCGCCGTGCTGCACCCAGCCGGACGATTCCTGGAAGGTCGCGAGGCCGACGCCGGCGGTATCCATCAGCGCGCCGATCTGCATCTGCGCGAGGTCGCGCTCTTCCTCGACGCTGCGGTCCTCGACGATCGCCATGTACCGGCGCTGGCCGCTGCCGCTCTGGTAGCAGCGCACGATCGAACGCAGGCGGCGCGGCGTGCCGTCGGGCTGGCCGGGGCGTCCCGGGTGGTGCACCCACGCCTGGGTCTCGACCGGGCTGGAGCCGGGGCGCAGCAGCGGCAGCGGCTTGCCGTCCTGCCAGGCCATCAGCTGCTGGATGCCAGTCGACGCTTCGGACATCAGCACCGGCACGTCGCCCGCCAGCGCCTCGAAGGCCGGGTTGCTGCGCACCAGCAGGCCCTGCTCGTCGAACAGCACCATGCCGACCGGGCTGAGCTCGAACCAGTCGTCGAGTTCTCGCACCGAGCGGTCGGCGCGTTCGCGCGCGATGTGCTCGGCGGTGCTGTCCTGCAGGATGCTGACGGTGCGCGCGCGGCCCTGCGCATCGCTGCCGACGCGCCATGCGGCGCGGAACCAGCGCTCGCGGCCATCGGCATGGATCAGCCGTCGCTGCACCAGCCGGGTCGTGCCGGCGGCGCTCATCTGCTGGCGGTAGGCGCGGTTGAGCGCGCGGTCTTCGGGCGGCTGCAGGTCGAGCGGGTCGTGGCCCACCAGCTGTTCGCGCGTGAAGCCGGTGAACTCGAGGTAGGCGTCGTTGGCGTCGATCAGCTTGAAGTGCTCGTCCTGCAGCGTGACGGGGAATGGCGCGTCCCAGAACATCGTGCCCATGTCGGGCATGGCCGGCGGCGGGGCGGCATCGACGGCGGGTGCCGGCACGGGCGTGGCCGCGGCCAGGCGCAGCGCGTGGCGGTCCGCGTCGAGCGGCACCAGCGCGACACCGAAGCGGCGGCCGTCATTCAAGGTGATGGACTCCGGAAGCTGCGCCTGCGTGCCGCCAGCCAGCGCACACGTCACGGCAGCGACCAGCGGCTCGCCCAGCAGCGGCACGAGCTGCGCCAGCTGCCGCGCCGGCTCGCCGGCGATCAGCCGCAGCGCGGCCGTGTTGGCGAAGACGACGCGCGCGCTGCGGTCCAGCACCAGCACGGCGTCGGACAGCACGTCGAGGAGTTGGCGCAGGGCCTTGGGGTCGGAGAGGGACATCGTGTGACAGCGGCAGCCCGGCAGAGGCTGCGCGCAGTGTACGCAGCGCGAGGCGACGGATCGATGGCAAGGAACTCACGCCCGAGCACGGTTACTCACTGCGCGGCATCCGTCGAGCATGTTCGCGCGGATCGGAAAACCCACAGGATCTCGATGAAGCGCGCGATGGAACATTCGCTGCCCACCAGCACAGTTGCGAACGGATTACCACCAGCTTCTGGAGGCCTCCGTCCCCGATGCCGACGACCGGGAGCAGCTTCGGCTGGCGGCGCTGGCCGTCGTGACGCGAAAGAAGCTTCGCGGCGAGTACGGCTTCACCGACAAGGAAGCCGATAACCTCTTCCGATCGCTTGATTTCAACAGGGCGTGACGAAGCCCGCCTCAGTCGATCTGCGACGCCGACGTCAACGCCCCCAGCACCGCCCGGTTGATCTCGCTGACGCTCAGCATCAGCGTGTCGGCGGCGGTGCGGAAGTCGTACAGCGATTCATGCTCCACCGCCTGCACCAGGTCGAAGTACGGCTGGTACGGGCCGGTGCCGTCGACCAGCGCCTGGTACACCCGCTCGGGCACCGGAATCGTCTTCATCAGGTCGGAGAACGGCTGCTTGAACATCCGGTCGAGCAGCGAGAACACGCCGCAGATGAACATCTCGTTGCGCATCTCCTCGTCGCCCGACGAGCGCACCAGCTCTTCCATCAGCAGCCCGCGGCGCACCGCCGCGAACATCACCGGCTTCATGTTGACGTCCTTGCCGGCGGTGGCCAGCAGCAGCGCCAGCCAGCGCTTCAATCGCTGGTAGCCGAGCATCATGATCGCGTGGCGGAACGAGCTGATCTCGACCCGCAGCCCGAAGGCCGGCGAGTTGATGTAGCGCATCAGCTTGAACGCGAGCGACGGGTCGCGCTTCAGCGTGTTCTCGAGCTTCTCGATCGGGTCCTGCGCGTCCACCCGCTGGATCAGCTCGACGATCACCTGCAGGTCGATCTGCACCGCCGACTTGCCCTTGGCTTGCGCCTCCTGGATGGCATCGTCGATCGGCCAGCCCAGCACCGCGGCGGCACCGCGCGAGAAGCTGGCTTCCATGTCGGCCAGGTTGCGCACGCCCGACTGCACGTGCGAGATGTTGCGCGTGACACCGGCCGGCGCGACGTTGCCGCTTTCATTGACGCGGCGGTCGTCGGCCAGGTCGATCAGCGAGAACTTGAAGCACGGCAGCAGCTCGCGCGGCAGCTCCTTCATCGGCCGGCCCTTCAGCAACAGCGTGTTGCCGGCCCGGTGCAGCGTCTGCAGCGCCTCGACGTTGGCCTGGTCGCAGGCCATGAACGCCGGGATCTCGATCATCAGGTTGGCCGACGGGCTCGCGCCCATCAGGTCCTGCAGCAGGCTTTCGCTGACGATGTTCAGCGACGCGCGGCCGCCGTCGGCCGGCCACACGCCGCCCACGGCGTGCAGCAGCTGCGCCACGTCGGGTTTCAGCTCGGGGCGCAGCGGGTAGATCGTCAGGCGGGTGGCCGTCACGGCGCGGCTGCGGTCGATGAACGGCGAATAGCCGAGGGCGACCTGCCCGAGTGTGGCGTTGTCAGTCACGCAAAGTTCTCCAAAAAAGCAAAATCCGGTTGCGAACAGGCGATCAAGCCCGGCGGCCGCCGCGGAACCGGCTCTGCCGGGCCGCCGGCGGCGCTCCCTCGAGGGGGTGGCGCGCAGCGCCTGCGGGAGTGGGTGTCATCCGCCGCTCAGGTAGTTGAACAGCGACAGTTTCTGCACCATCGTGTAGGCCTTGAGCGAGGCATCGTACCCGGTCTGCTGGTTCGCGAAGTCCGAAATTGCGCTCGTCATGTCCAGGTCTTCGGCATCCGAGCGAGCCGTCTTGCTCGACAGCTGCAACGAGTCGAGCCGGCCGGTGACGCCGTCGATGCGGTTCAGCGTCTCGCCGACCCGGGTTCGCGCGCCCGAGATGTTGGCCATCACCTGGTCGAGGTTGGCCAGGTTGTCGGCATTCGACTGGGCGATCTGCGTGCCGCTGCGCAGCGGCGTCTTCAGGTCGGCGATGGCCTTGTCGAGCGTGTCGAAGACGGTCTGGCCGGTGCTCGACGGCGTGATCGTGAACTCGTCCAGGTCGGCCGGGCTGCCGGCGATGGTGGCCGACATGCCGTCGATCTGGATCGCCTGGCCCGGCTTGAAGGGCATGCCGACCTGCGCGGTCGGCGCGCCGTCCTGCAGGATCGAATAGGTGGTCACGCCGGCGGCGACGCTGAACTGGATGCTGTAGGTCGAACCGGTCAGCGCCGACGGGTTGGTGACGCTGCCGCTGTCGATCCACGCGGTGCCGGTCGCGGTGACGGCGTGGGTGTCGAACACGCCGTTGCCGGAACGGGCCTGCATCCAGATCTGGTCGCCGTTGGTGGTGATCGGCAGCGCTTCGGTGGAAGCCACCTCGGCCTCGCCATCGCCGCCGCGGTAGACCACGCCGCCGGCCGCGTCGAGGAACGGCGGCTGGCCGCTGCCCTGTCCGCCGAACAGGTAGGTGCCGGCGCCGTCGGCCCGGTTCGACACCGCCATCAGCTGCTTGCGCAGCTCGCCGATCTTGTCGGCCAGGCCCTTGCGTTCCGCATCGGTGTAGGTCGCGTTGCCGGCCGCGATCAGCGTCTCGCGCACCTGCTGCAGCAGGTCGGTCGCGTCGCCGAGCGCGCTTTCGGTCAGCGTCATCGCGTTCTTGCTGGCGTCGACCGCGCGCTGGCCGGCGACGGCCCGCTTCTCGGCGGCCAGCGCCCGCTCGGCGCGTGCCGCGGCGGCCGGGTCGTCGCTCGCGCGGTTGACCCGCTTGCCGGTCGTGAGCTGCTCCTGGGCCGCGCTCAGGTTGTCCTGGCGCGTCATCAGTTGCTGGAGCGAAGCGTCGTAGGAGTTGGAGGTGCTGATTCTCATGATGGCGAGCGCCTTAAAAAGCGAACACGAAACGGCCGTTCGGGCTGGGGTACCGAAGCCTGGTACGGTGCATGCATCGAGCGGGCCTTCGATACCTCAGGCTGACCGGACGGTAGCCGGCGAAACGTGCCAGCGAAGCGAAGCACTCATCAAGCCACGACCCGGGATCCGGCTCTGCCGGGCCCAGGGTTGGCGCCCCTTGGGGGCAGGAGCGAAGCGACTGGGGGGCCATATCACCCGGCCGCCGTCTGCAACAACGTGTCGAACACCTGCTGGGCGACCTGCAGCATCTTGGCTGCGGCCTGGTAGCTCTGCTGGTACTGGATCAGCTTGGCCGCCTCTTCGTCGAGGTTGACGCCGGACTTGTTGGCGCGCGCCGATTCGGCCTGCGATGCCGCCGACTCGGAGATGGTCGACGCCGTCTGCGCGCTCTGCACGCGCACGCCGATGTCGGACAGCGCGCTCGCATAGGCGTCGGTGATGGTCTTGCCCGGCGTCACGGTGCCGTTGGCCAAGGTGCTGCCGCCGACGATGCCCTTGGTGCCGATGCCGACGAAGGCCAGCGCATTGCCGTTGTTCGCCTCGGTCGACGTGGTCGGCTTCACCGCCACCGTGTCGCCGGTCTTCGGCACGCCGTTCAGCTTCAGTTCGAAGCCGTTCAGCGCGATCGGCGCGCCAGCGGTCCAGGTGCCGGTGCCGGTGGACACCTGGGCGCCGGTCGAGTCCAGCAATTCCCAGTTGTAGTCGCCGGTGTCGGAGGTGAAGCTGATGTTGGCGGTCAGCGTGCGGTCGAGCGAATTGCTCACCGCGGCCAGCGATGCGAGCGTCGCCGTGCCCTTGTTGGTGACCGCGAAGGTCGAGGTCACCGGCGATGCCGCGGCAATGCCGTTCGGGTCGCTCAGCACCGCGCGCATGTCCTTCGCCGCATTGGCCACCGGCTGCAGCAGCGTGCGGTCGCCGGCCACCGATGCGCCGGCCGTCATCTGGATCGTCATGCCGTCCACCGTGACGCCGGCGGCCATCTGCGCGGCGCTGAACGGGCTGCCGACCGCGGCCGTGTTGTCCGACAGCCGCGTCAGCGAGTAGTTGGTGCCGTCGAACTGCAGCTCGTAGTCGCTCGCCTGCACCTGCGTGGTGTCGGTCAGCGTGACGCCGAAGGCCGCGTCGCCGGCGTTGCTCGCGGCCGGCAGCGAGCGCGGCGCGCCCACCGCATACAGCGGCGAGCCGTAGTTGGCCGGCTTGCCCATGTCGAGGCCGAGCGACTGCTGCTGGTTGACCGCGCCGCTGATCGCCGCGGCCATCTGGCCGAGCAGGTTGCGCGCGTCGACCAGGTCGTCGTTCTGGAAGCGCAGCATGCCGGAGATCGAGCCGTCGCTCAGCGCGTCCTGCGGGATCATCGACGACAGGCCGCTGCCCACGCTGATGCCCAGCTGCACCTTCGCCGGGTCGTAGGGGTCGGCCACGGTGGTCAGCTTGTTCGCGTTGGCGCCGAGCACCAACGCCTGGCCGCCGCCGACGAACACGCCGATGCTGCCGTTGTCGGCCTTGATCGTCGTCACGCCGATGAAGCCGCTGATCTGGCTGATCAGGTTGTCGCGCTTGTCCAGCAGGTCGTTGGGCGGCTGGCCGGTGCCGTTCAGCGCCTGGATCTGCTCGTTCAGCTTGCCCACCTGCTGGGCCAGGTTGTTGACGGTGTCGACCGAGCTCTTGATGTCCTGCGTGACGCCGGTCTGGATGCTCTGCAGCTGGTCGCCGGCCGCCGCGAACTTGTTGGCCAGTTCCTTCGCGCGGGCGATCACCACCTGGCGCGCCGACGAATCGGCCGGCTGGTTCGCGACATCGACAAAGGCGTTCAGCAGCTCGCCGGCCGAGTAGCCGACGCCCGATTTGCCGGTGCCGAACACCGCCTCGACCTGCTTGAGCTGCTCGGCGCGCGCGGCGTCGCCGGCGGCCGTGGCCTTGGTGACCGAAGCCTGCGTCGTCAGGAAGCTGTTGTACGAGCGCGTGACCGAGGCCACGTTGACGCCCTTGCCGAAGAAGCCGGCGCCGGTGAACTGGCCCTTCGCGGTCTCCAGCACCACCTGCTGGCGCGAGTAGCCTTCGGTGTTGGCGTTCGCGATGTTGTTGCCGGTGGCCTGCAGCGCCGCGTAGTTGGCGAACATCGCCCGCGTGCCGATGCCCAGAAGCGCGGAAGAACTCATTCGTCGTGTCCTTCGCTTACGCGGTGGCGCGCTGCAGCCGCAGCGTGGTGTTGATCATGTTCGTCAGCTTCTTCGCGTACTCCGGGTCGGTCGCGTAGCCGGCGCGCTGCAGGCCGTGCGCGAAGCCCTGGGCCGAGCTGCCGGCCGCCACCACCTTCGAGTAGCGCGGGTTGTCCTTCATCAGCTTCGCGTAGTCCTTGAACGACTCTTCATAGCTGGCGTAGGCGCGGAACCTGGCCTGCACCTTGTGCGGCTGGCCGTTGACGACCTCGGTGGTCGTGACGGTCGTCGTCGGGCCGGTCCAGTCCTTGCCGGCCTTGATGCCGAACAGGTTGAACGAGCTGCTGCCGTCGGCATTCCTGATCTCGTGCCGGCCCCAGCCGGATTCGTGCGCCGCCTGCGCGACCATGAAGGTCGCCGGGATGCCGGTCTCGGCCTCGGCCGCCTTCGCGGCGCTGTCGTGCAGCTTCAGGAAGCCGACCTGGCGTTCCTTGCCCTGCAGCGCGGCCGGCAGCGGCGCGGTGCCGGTCTGGCCGGTGGCGGCCACCGTCTGCGCCGACGCGGCGTCCTTCGCCATGTTGGCCAGCGGCTCGCCGAGCTGGCGCTCCAGGTGCTTCGCGATCATCTCCGACAGCCCGCCCGGGCGGCCGCTCAGCGACTGCGCGAGCTGCGTGTCCAGCAGCTCGGTGCCCATCTGCGTGCCGGAGTTCTCGAGCATCCCCGAGCTCAGCGTGGCCTGCCGCATGCTCTTCATCAGCTGCTGCATGAAGAGGCCCTCGAACTGCTTCGCGGTCTCCTTGATCGCGGCCTTCGGGTCCTTCGATGCGCTGTAGCGCAGCGCATCGACGCCCTTGGTGTCGCTCGCCAGGCTCTGGCCTTGCGGGCCGGATTGGATCGGGTTGATCGCCATCAGATCACCTCGAGTTCAGCGTTGAGGGCGCCGGCGGTCTTCATCGCCTGCAGGATCGCCAGCAGGTCCATCGGCGTCGCGCCGAGCGCGCTCAGCGCCTTCACCACGTCGGCCAGCTTCGCGCTGGCCGGCAGCTGGATCAGCGCGCCGGGCTCCTGCTTGATCGTGATGTCGGCCTTCTCCTTCGCCACCGTCGTGCCGCCGCTGGACAGCGGCGACGGCTGGCTGATCACCGGCGTGGTGCTGATCGTCACCGACAGGTTGCCGTGCGCGACCGCGCAGGCGCTCAGCGTGACCGTCTGGTTCATCACCACCGAGCCGGTGCGGGCGTTGATCACCACCTTGGCGGCCGGCGCCGCCAGCTCCAGCGGCAGGTTCTCGATGTCGGCCAGGAAACCGACCCGCGCGTCCGGCGAGGCCGGCATGCGCACGCGCACGACGCGGCCGTCGATCGCGTGGGCGGTGTCGGCGCCCATCTTCGCGTTGATGGTGCGCGCCACTTCGCGCGCGGTGCTGAAGTCGCTGGCGTTCAGGTCCAGCTGCAGGAAGTCGCCCTGGTTCAGCGGCGTGGCCACCGCGCGCTCGACGGTCGCGCCCTCGGGCACCCGGCCGGCGCTCAGGTGGTTGATCTGCACCTTGGAGCCGGCCGCCGAGGCACCGGCGCCGCCGACGATCAGGTTGCCCTGCGCGAGCGCGTAGATCTGGCCGTCGGCGCCTTTCAGCGGCGTCGCGATCAGCGTGCCGCCGCGCAGCGACTTGGCATTGCCCATCGACGACACGTTGATGTCGATGGTCTGGCCCGGCTGCGCGAACGGCGGCAGCTGCGCCGTCACCATCACCGCGGCGACGTTCTTGACCTGCATCGTGGTGCCCGGCGGCACGGTCACGCCCATCTGCTGCAGCAGCGCGTTCAAGCTCTGCTGCGTGAAGGGGGTGGAGGTGGTCTGGTCGCCGGTGCCGTCGAGGCCGACGACGAGGCCGTAGCCGACCAGCTGGTTGGCGCGCACGCCCTGGACGGCGGCGACTTCCTTGATGCGGGCCGCCTGCGACGGCATCGGCCACCACAGCGCGGCGCTGGCCGCGACGACCGTCAGGCTGATCAGCAGCCGCAGGAGCTTTTCGGTGACGGTGGCGTGGTTGGTTTGCATATCGGCTTCATCGCAGGATGAAACCGATTCTGAGCAAACTTAAATCGGCAGAACGTTCAAAAAGAACCGCCCGAGCCAGCCTATTCCCTGGGCATCGGCCTGCGCACCGCGGCCGCGGTGCTCGATGCGCACGTTGGCGATCTGGGCCGACGCGACGCTGTTGCCCGGCTGGATCGCCCGCGGGTCGACCTGCCCCGAGAAGCGCAGCACGTCGACGTTCTGGTTGACGCCGATCTGCTTCTCGCCGGCCACCACCAGGTGGCCGTTCGACAGGACTTCCGTCACGGTCGCGGTGATGATCCCGGAGAAATCGTTGGTGTTCTCGGTGCTGCCCTTGCCGGCGAAGGTGTTGGCCGAGTTGCCGGCCGCGTTCGAGCGCAGCAACGCGTTCGGGTTCACCAGCGGCAGCGCGCTGACGCCGGCGGCCACCGAGCCGCTCTTGTCGATCGTGCTGGTGCTCTTCTGGCTGGCCGAGACCTTTTCCACGATCTGCACCGTCAGCGTGTCGCCGACGAGCCGCGCGCGGTAGTCCTCGAACAGCGGCCGGTACTGGCCCGACTGGAAGATCGAGCCGTTGTTGACCGACGGGGCGGCGACCGCTTCCGGCCGCGCACGCGTCGGCTCGGCCACGTCGACCTTGGGCAGCGGATAGAGCGTGCTGCAGCCGGCGAGCAGGGCCGGCACGGCGAGAAGGGCGAATCGCTTCATGACGGTGTTCAGAGTTGGCTCAGTTTCTGGAGCATCTGGTCGGAGGTGGTGATCGCCTTCGAGTTCAGTTCGTAGGCGCGCTGGGTCTGGATCATCGAGACCAGCTCCTCGACCGGGTTGACGTTGGACGTCTCGACGAAGCCCTGCTGCACCAGGCCGAGCCCGTTCAGCCCCGGCGTGCCGGCGCTCGGCGTGCCCGACGCCGCGGTCTCGGTGAACAGGTTCTGCCCCTTCGGCTCCAGGCCGGCCGGGTTGATGAAGTTCGTCAGCTGCATCTGGCCGACGGTCTGCGGGGCCGACTGGCCGGGCAGCGTCACCGTGACGGTGCCGTCGTTGCCGATGCTCACGCTCTGCGCGTTGGCCGGGATCGTGATGCCGGGCTGCACGGTGTAGCCGTTGTTGGTCACCAGCTTGCCGGTCGAGTCGACCTGGAACGAGCCGTCGCGGGTGTACGCGTTGGTGCCGTCGGGCATCTGGATCTCGAAGAAGCCGCTGCCGCGCACCGCCACGTCCAGCGTGTTGCCGCTCTGCTGCAGGTTGCCCTGGCTGAAGCTGCGCGAGGTCGCGACCGCGCGCGTGCCCAGGCCCACCTGGTAGCCGGTGGGCAGCGTGGTCTGCTCGCTGCTGTTGGAACCGGCCTGGCGCAGGTTCTGGTACATCAGGTCCTCGAACACCACGTGCGACTTCTTGTAGCCGTTGGTGGCCGAGTTGGCGAGGTTGTGCGAGATGGCGTCCAGCTGGGCCTGCTGGGCCTCCATGCCGGACTTGGCCGTCCAGAGGGAATTCAACATGGTGGGGTTCCTTCAGGTTCCGTTGCGGATCAATTCATCGACAGCAGCTGCGCGGCGGCCTTTTCGTCGCCCTCCGCGGTCTGCAGCATCTTCATCTGCGATTCGAACTGGCGCGCCGCTGCGATCATCGACACCATGGTCTCGATCGGGCTGACGTTCGAGCCTTCGAGCGCGCCGTCCTGCACGCGGGCATTGGGGTCGGCCTGCAGGTCGCCGTTGGCCGGGCGGAACAGGCCGTCGGTGCCGCGTTCGAGCGGCGTGTCTTCGGCGGCGGTCACCAGCTTCAGCTTGCCGACCGCGGTGATCTTGCCGTTGGTGCCCTTGGCACTGACGGTGCCGTCGGCGCCGATCGAGATCTCGGTGTTGGCCGGCACCTGGATCGGGCCGCCGTCGCCGAGCACCGGCAGGCCGCTGCGGGTGGTCAGCGTGCCGTCGGCGTTGATGTCGAGCGAGCCGCCGCGGGTGTAGCCCTCGGTGCCGTCGAGCGCCTGCACCGACAGCCAGCTCTGGCCCTTCACCGCGACGTCGAGGTTGCGGCCGGTCGCGGTGACCGGGCCGG
>Ga0209050_1000197_pt1 | contig 135303 bp, 121 predicted proteins | sample Araplavi_mTSA_r2_FD_184276 | JGI IMG/M metagenome (GOLD analysis project Ga0209050, IMG submission 184276) | Arabidopsis root microbial communities from North Carolina, USA - plate scrape MF_Cvi_mTSA_r2 (SPAdes) (version 2) | ecosystem: Host-associated > Plants > Roots > Endosphere | place... | reverse complement strand
CGTTCTACCTGCTGCTGTCGCTGGCGCTGACGCCGCTGCTGCGCGCGCGCCTGGCCGAGAAGTTCAACCGCGGCGCCGAGAACCAGGCCTTCCTGGTCGAGACGGTGAACGGCATCGACACCGTCAAGTCGATGGCAGTCGAGCCGCAATGGACACGCCGCTGGGACCAGCAGCTCGCCGCCTACGTGTCCGCGAGCTTCCGCACGACGACGATCGCGAGCCTCGCGCAGGGCGGCGTCTCGCTGGTGTCGAAGGCGGTCACGCTCGCGACGCTGTACGTCGGCGCGCGGCTGGTCATCGACGGCAGCCTGTCGGTCGGCCAGCTCGTCGTGTTCAACATGCTCGCGAGCCAGGTCGCGCAGCCGGTGATGCGCCTGGCCCAGCTGTGGACCGATTTCCAGCAGACCGGCGTGTCGATGCGGCGCCTGGGCGACATCCTCGACACCCACACCGAAAGCGGCGGCGCGCGCGGCAGCCTGCCGCGATTGAGCGGCCGCATCACCTTCGACGACGTGCAGTTCCGCTACCGGCCGGACCGCGCGCCGGTGATCGAGAATCTGTCGATCGACATCGCGGCCGGCGAGGTGATCGGCATCGTCGGCCGTTCCGGCTCGGGCAAGAGCACGCTCGCGAAGCTGCTGCAGCGGCTGTACGTGGCCGAGCGCGGACGCGTGCTGATCGACGGCATCGACCTGTCGACCATCGAATCGAGCTCGCTGCGCCGCCAGATCGGCGTGGTGCTGCAGGACAACATGCTGTTCAACCGCAGCATCCGCGAGAACATCGCGCTGGCCGATGCCGGCGCTCCGCTCGACGCGGTGATCCAGGCGGCGATGCTCGCCGGTGCGCACGAGTTCATCACCGCGCTGCCCGAGGGCTACGACACGCTGGTGGGCGAACACGGCTCGACGCTGTCGGGCGGGCAGCGCCAGCGGCTGGCGATCGCGCGTGCGCTGATGGGCAACCCGCGCATCCTGGTGCTCGACGAGGCGACCAGCGCGCTGGACGTCGAATCGGAGCGCATCGTGCACGACAACATGAAGGCGATCTGCCGCGGTCGCACCGTGATCATCATTGCTCACCGCTTGTCGGCGGTGCGCGATGCCCACCGCATCGTCGTGATGGACGAAGGCCGCATCGTCGAGGCCGGCCCGCATGCCGAGCTGCTGCAGCGCGAGGCCGGGCACTACGCACGGCTGCACCGGCTGCAGCGGGGGTGAGCATGGACAAGGGACTGCCGACCATGAAGACGCCCGTCAGCCTGCTCGCATTCGGCGACCTGCTGCGCCGCTACGGCCGCGCGCTGCGGCTCGCCTGGGGCGCCCGCGCCGCGCTGGCGCCGCCGCGCCGGCTGCCGCACGAGCTGCAGTTCCTGCCGGCCGCGCAATCGCTGCAGGAAACCCCGCTGTCGCCGGCACCGCATGTCGCGATCGGGCTGCTGCTCGGCTTCGCGCTGCTGGCGGTGACCTGGGCCTGCTTTGGCCGGCTCGACATCGTCGCGGTCGCGCCCGGCAAGGTGGTGCCGGCCGAAGGCAGCAAGCTGGTGCAGTCGCTCGAGCCCGGCACGGTGCGCGCGATCCGCGTGACCGAAGGCCAGGCGGTGCGTGCCGGCGACCTGCTGATCGAGCTGGACCTGACGGCCACGCAGGCCGACCTCGACCGCACCGAAGGCGACCTGGCGGCCGCGCGCCTGCAGGTGGCGCGCGGGCAGGCGCTGCTCGACGCGCTGGCCGGCGGGCGCGACGCGCCGCTGCCGCGGCCGCCGTCGGTCAGCGACAGCGCGTTCGACGAAGCCCGCCGCATGCTGGCCGGCCAGGTCGGCGAGCACCGCGCGCGGCTGGCCCGGCTCGACGCCGAGATGGCGCAGCGCGAGGCGAGCCGCCGTTCGACGCTCGAATCGGTGCACAAGCTGGAGCAGACGGTGCCACTGGCGCGCCAGCGCGCGGCCGACCTGAAGGACCTGGTCGAGCGGAACTTCGTCTCGCGGCACGGGTATCTCGACCGCGAGCAGGCGCGCATCGAGCAGGAAGCGGACCTGGCCGCGTTGACCAGCCGCGTGGCCGAGGTCGATGCCAGCCTGCTGCAATCGCGCCGGCAGCGCGAGCAGCTGGTGGCCGAGGCGCAGCGTGGCGCCCTCGACGCCATCACCGCGGCGCAGCAGAAGGTGGCGGCGCTGGAGCAGGAGCTGCGCAAGGCGGCGTCTCGGCGCGATGCGCAGCGGCTGCTCGCGCCGGTCGACGGCACGGTGCAGCAGCTGGCGGTGCACACCGTCGGCGGGGTCGTGACGGCCGCGCAGCCGCTGATGCTGGTGGTGCCGCGCGACATGCCGCTGGAGGTCGAGGCACTGATCGAGAACCGCGACGTCGGCTTCATCGCGCCGGGCCAGCCGGCCGAGGTGAAGGTCGAGACGTTTCCGTACACCCGCTACGGCGTGCTGCATGCGCGCGTCGCGTCGGTGTCGAGCGATGCGATCAACGACGAGAAGCGCGGGTTGGTCTATTCGACGCGGGTGCGGCTCGACAAGAGCACGATCGTCGTCGACGGGCGCACGGTGCCGTTGAGCGCCGGGATGGCCGTGACGGCCGAGGTGAAGATCGGCACGCGGCGGGTGATCGACTTCCTGCTGTCGCCTTTGATCGAGCACGCGAGCGAGAGCATGCGGGAGCGTTGAATTTTTCGTTCGTCCGCTCGTTGGAAAGGCGCGGGTGGGGAGGCCGTGGCGCGCCAATCAGGGCGGGTCGCCGGAGCTGGCTGGTGTCGTGGCCCCGCGCGCAGCGCGTTCGTCAACTGACTGTCGCCGACTGTTTGACCACAACGAACGAAGTGAGTGGAGGGAGTTTCGGCGACGGGCCGCGAAACCAGCCAGCGGAGGGAAGTCAGCGCCCCGCCAGGGGTGATGACCGACCCGTCCGGCGCGCCACGGCCTCCCCCCACGCGCCTTTCCAACGAGCATGCGAACGAAAATTCACCGTTCGCGGAACGCTTCCTTCGACTTCAGCATCGGCCTCAACAAGAAACTCAGCACCGAGCGCTCCCCGGTGCGCACCTCCACCGAACCCGTCATGCCCGGCAGCACCGTCAGCGGCTTGCCGCGCTCGCGCAGCGTCGAGCGGTCGGTGCGCAGCATCACGCGGTAGTAGGTCTGGTCCGGCGCGGCCGCCTTCTCGGTGTCGCCGAGCGCGTCCGGGCTGATGTATTCGATCTTGCCCTTCAGCCCACCGTAGGTCGTGTAGTCGTAGGCCGCGAGCTTGACCTCGGCCGTCTGCCCGACCCGCAGGAAGCCGATCTCCGATGGCTTCACGCGCGCCTCGATCAGCACCCGCGACGTGATCGGCACGATCTCCATCATCGCGGCGCCCGGGCTGACGACACCCCCCACCGTCACCGAGCGGATGTTCTTCACCAGCCCCCGCACCGGCGACTTCAGCACCGTGCGGCGCAGCACGTCCTGCCGGCCGGCGAGCTGCTCTTCGATCTGCGCCAGGTCGGTCTGCACCCGCACGAGCTCGGTGCTCGCATCCTGCCGGAAACGGTTCACGCGCTCCTGCGACTGCAGGTGCAGGTCGTTCACCTGGCGGCGCAAGCGCATCACCTCGACCTCCGACATCAACCCCTTGGCCGACATCGCCTCCGACACGCCGAGCTCCTTCATCACCAGCTCGATGCTGCGGCTGTTCGAACGCACCGCTTCGTCGAGCGCCCGCTTGCGGGCGTTGTACGCATCGGTCTCCGATTCGACGACGCTGGCCAGCGCCGACACATCGGACGGAAACTGCAGCGCGCGGCCGTTCGCCTCGGCCGTCAGCCGCGCCACGGTGCCGCGCAGCGCGGCACGCTTGACCTGGGCTTCGTTCTGCTGCGATTCGAAGCGCGTCGGGTCGAGCTGCGCCAGCTCCTGCCCCTCCTGCACCTGCATGCCCTCGCGCACGAACAGCTCGCGCAGGATGCCGCCTTCGAGGCTGGCGATCACCTGCTCCTTGCCGTCGGGCACCACCCGGCCGTCGGCGCGCGTGATCTCGTCGACGCGCGCGGTCGAGGCCCACGCGATCGCGACGATCACCGCGACGGCCATCAGGTACAGCGTCCAGGTCGCGCGCGACATGTCGTCCATCACCTGCGCGGCACGGACCTCGCTGAGGAACTTGGCGTCGCCGGATTTCAGCTCCGCCTGCTTTTTCTTGGTGCCGAACATGGTCAGACCGCCGCCTCGCGTTGCACCGGTTGCGACGCGGGGTGCAGGTGCAGGTTGCTCGGCCCGTTGCCTTCCGGCGTCGCGCTCGCGGCGGGCTTCGCACCGGACAACGCGGCCAGCACCTGCGCCTTCGGCCCGTCGAGCACGATCTTGCCGCCGTCGACCACGATCACCCGCTGCGCGAGCTCCAGCACCGCCGGGCGGTGCGTCACCATGATCAGCGTGCGCTTGCCCGCCGCTTCATTCAGCTGGCGCAGGAACATCACTTCCGACTGCGCATCCATCGAACTGGTCGGCTCGTCCATCAGCAGGATCTGCGGCTGCGTCGCCAGGCACCGGGCCAGCGCGACCAGCTGCCGCTGCCCGCCCGACAACAGCCCGCCCATCTCGCCGACCGACAGCTCCCAGCCCTGCGGGTGCGACGCGACCACGCGGTCGAGCCCGGTCACGCGGGCCACTTCGGCCAGCCGCGCCGGGTCGACCGTCGCGCGGCCGAGCATCACGTTCTCGCGCAGCGTGCCGTTGAAGAGCCGCGGCTCCTGCGACACGAAGCCGACCTTCGCGCGGAAGTCGGCCGGATCGATCTGCCGCAGGTCGATGCCGTCGACCTCGACCATGCCCTCGGTCGGTTGGTACAGCCCGGCCAGCAAGCGCAGGATCGTCGACTTGCCGCTGCCGATGCGCCCGAGGATCACGACCCGCTCGCCCGGCTCGAATTTCAGGTTGATGCCCTTCAGCACCTTCGGCGCCATGCCGTCGCCGCCGGTCGCCGGGTACGCGAAGTTCAGCTCGTGCAGGCCGAGCTTGCCGGTGATGCGGTGGTTGGCGATGTAGCTCTTGCCGTTCTCGCGCTCCACCGGCAGCGCCATCATCTGGTCGAGCGCGGCCATCGCGGCACGCGCGCCCTGGTAGCGCGTCGCGAGGCTGACCACGCTGCCGAGCGGCGCGATCGCGCGGCCGGCGAACATCACCGCGCCGATCAGCGCGCCGCCGGTCACCGCGCCCTCCTTGATCAGGTACACGCCCCACACCAGCATCACCAGCGTGATGGCCTGCTGCGCGGCGGCCGAGATGTTGTTGGTCAGGCCCGACAGCGCCCGCGCGCGCAGCGACGATTCGGCCGCCGCCGCGGTGGCGTCTTCATAGCGGCGCAGGAACTGGCCTTGCGCGCCGGCCGCCTTCAGGTCTTCCAGCCCTTCCACCGCCTCGACCAGCACGCCCTGCAGGTCGGCATGGAAATGCATGTTGGCCGCCATCGAGCGGCGCAGCGCGCCCTGGATCGCCCAGGCCATGCCGAGGATCAGCGGGATCGCCAGCACGATCACCCAACCGAGCGGCCCGCCGACGATGAACACCATCGCGACGAACAGCGCGATGAACGGCAGGTCGCTGACGGCCGACAACGTCGCGCCGGCAAAGAAATCGCGCACCAGCTCGATCTGCGCCAGGTGGTGGGCGTACGAGCCGGCGGAGGCCGGACGGTGCTCCATGCGCACGCCCAGCGTCTGGCGGAACAGCAGCGAGCCGATGATCAGGTCGGCCTTCTTGCCGGCCGCGTCGATCAGGTGGGTGCGCAGCTGGCGCGCGACCAGGTCGAACACCAGCGCGAGCGCCGCGCCGGTGGCCAGCGCCCACAGCGTGACGAAGGCCTGGTGCGGGATCACCTTGTCGTAGACCACCGAGGTGACGATGCCGGTCACCATCATCAGCACATTGCTGAGCATCGCGGCCAGCAGCGCCGAACGGTAGTACGGGATGAAGCGGCGCATCGTGCCCCACAGCCAGTGGCTGTTCGGGTCGCGCAGCGCCTCGTTGTGCTCGGCGCTCGGTGCCTGCACCTTCGGCGACGCGACGAACGCGATGCCGGTGTACTCGCCGCCCAGCTCGGCCTCGCTCGCCTTGCAGGTGTGCGACTCCGGCCCCGGCATCACCACCTCGTAGGCGTCGGCAGACAAGCGCTTGACGACGATGCAGGCATCGCCATTGCGCAGCAGCAGCACCGCCGGCAGCAGCAGCGAATGGATGTCGGCGATCTTGCGCTGCACCAGCCCGGCGTTGAAGCCGGCCTCGCGCATCGCGCGCACCGCCTGGTCGGGCCCGAGCGCGCCGGCCAGCGGCATGCCGGCCAGCAGCGACGCGGCCGAGCGCTCGCGGCCGTGGTGGCGGGTCAGCCAGACGATGGACTGCAGCAAGGCATCGTCCGGCGGCGCGGCGGCAGCAGCAGCGCCGCCGGCTCCGGGTTCGATGAAGGGCTCCTGTCGGTCCATGGGTCAGGCGAGGCGCGCGGGTCCGGCGCGTTCAGCCGCGGTGCTGCAGCGCGAGCCGCTCGAACTCGGTCTCGATGTCGCGCACCAGGCCCGGCACGTCGAACAGCTTCGACTGCCGGCCGTGCTCGGCCAGGAAGCGCTTGTACGACGCGATGCGCGCCGGGTTGTGGCCCAGCTGCACGCCGAGGCGCTCGTAGTCGGCGATCGAGTTCGTGATCAGGTCGGGCAGGCCGACGGCCGTCAGCAAGCTGCCGGCCATGCGCGCGATGTAGGTGCGGCCGGCGCAGGTCAGGATCGGCAGGCCCATCCACAGCGCATCGCTCGCGGTCGTGCCGGCGTTGTACGGGAACGTGTCGAGGAACAGGTCGGCCAGCGGGAAGCGCGCCAGGTAGTCGGCCGGCATCACCCGCGGCGCGAAGACCAGCCGTTCGCGCGCAATCCCGAACGCATCGGCCTGGCGCAGCATGTTCTCCTGCGCCCATTCGTTGTCGGCCAGCAGCCACAGCACGCTGCGCGGCACCTGCTGCAGCATGCGCATCCAGCTCGCGAACACCGGCTCGGTGAACTTGTGGTTGTTGTTGAACGAGCAGAACACGAAGGCGTCTTCCGGCAGCCCGTACTGCGCGCGTGTCGGCACCGCGCCGCTCTCGCGCTGGCGGTCGCTGACCTGGTAGCAGTGCGGCACGTACAGCGGCTTCTCGGTCATGTACGGCAGCAGCTCGGGCGGCATCACGAAGCGGTCGGCCAGGATCCAGTCGACGCCCGGCAGGCCGGACGTGGCCGGCAGCCCGAGGTAGCTGACCTGCACCGGCGCAGGGCGGTGGCCGAGGATGGCCGGCCGCGCGCCGTTGGTGATGCCCTGCAGGTCGACCAGCACGTCGATGCCGTGCTGGGCGATCAGTTGCGCGGCGGTCGCGTCGTCGACGCCGGCCAGCGGCACGAACACGTCCATCGCCTTGCGCAGCCGGGCGCGCAGCGGCGTGCCGTCCTCGCGCGACCAGCAGAAGCCGTGCACCTCGAAGCGGCTGCGGTCGTGCAGCTCCAGCAGCTCGGCGGTCAGCAGGCCGACCGCGTGCATGCACAGGTCGCCCGACAGGTAGCCGACCTTGATGCGGCCGCTGCGCGGCGGGCGGCCGGCGTGCACCGGCACCGCCGGCGGCTTCGGCACCCGGGTGTGCACGAAGCGCTGCGCGGCCATCAGCTGCACCGCCGGGTCGTCGCTCAAGCCCAGCGTCGCCAGCGGCGAGGTGCCGACCATCAGCTGGTTCGGCGTGACCTCGCCGACCGCCTGGTAGACCGGCCATTCGCATTGCTTCTGGCGGATGTGCACATAGTGCTGCAGCACGTCGGACTGGTCGGCCTTCAGTTCGAGGCTGAGCACCAGCGCGGCTTCGGATTCGGCAAAGCGGCGCTGCATTTCCAGCAGCCGCGCCAGGTTGTTCAGCGCATGCAGCCGGATCTCGCGCAGGCCCTGCGGGTTCGATGCGGTGATGTCGACGACGGTGCGCCATTCGGCCAGCGCCTCTTCGGGGCGGCCCAGGTGCTCCAGCTGGTGGCCCAGGTTCAGGCGCGCCTGCGGGAAATCGGCATGGAAGCCCAGCGCCCGGCGGTAGGCCTGCTCGGCCTCGGCATGGCGGTTCATCAGCCCGAGCACCGTGCCCCAGTTGAAGCAGGCAACGTGGCGCCACGGCGATTCGGTGTGGGAGATCCAGTTCTCGTAGAGCTGGGCCGAGGCCTCGGCCAGGCCGCGCTGGGCAAGGCTCTGGGCGCGGTCGAGCAGCTCGTTGAGCTGCATCCCGCCCGAGCGGGCATGCGCGATTTCGCGCTCCACCTCGGCGGGGGTCGCGGCGGAGGTGGGCGAGACGGGGCGGGTGTCCATGCGTGGGGCGTCCGTGGGTCCAGGAGGATATCGGTTCGCCCCATTGTGGTCAGGACGGCCCCCGCCCGGTCAGGGCAATAAGCGCAGGAATACCGCTCACTTCACGCGGCGGCCCTGCCCTTCGGCCGAGTCCGGGCCCTCCCGCCGGGGCCAGCGCATGGGGTTTTCGTGAGCGGTGTCACGGATCTTGCAGCGCCCGGGGGCACAATCGTTCGACCCGACCCTTGCGATGACCCCACACGGAGAGCTCCCCATGGCCCAAGACGACAAGTCCACCAAGAAGTCCGCCCGGAAATCCGCCCCTGCCGCGGACCATGCCTTCGCGAACACGCTGAAGACGCTGAAGACCGGTTCGGGCAAGGCCGGACAGTATTTCTCGCTGCCGGAACTCGCCAAGACCCACCCGAACGTCGCCCAGCTGCCGATCTCGATCCGCATCGTGCTCGAATCGGTGCTGCGCAACTGCGATGGCAAGAAGGTCACGCCGGAGCACGTCGCCCAGCTCGCCAACTGGCAGCCGACGGCCGAGCGCGTCGACGAGATCCCGTTCGTCGTCGCCCGCGTCGTGCTGCAGGACTTCACCGGCGTGCCGCTGCTGGCCGACCTGGCCGCGATGCGCAGCGTGGCCGGCGCGATGGGCAAGAACCCGAAGACCATCGAGCCGCTGGTGCCGGTCGACCTGGTCGTCGACCATTCGGTGATGGTCGACTACTACGGCACCAAGAATGCGCTCGACCTGAACATGAAGCTCGAATTCCAGCGCAACAACGAGCGCTACGAGTTCATGAAGTGGGGCATGCAGGCCTTCGACACCTTCGGCGTCGTGCCGCCCGGCTTCGGCATCGTGCACCAGGTGAACCTCGAATACCTGGCGCGCGGCGTGCACCAGAAGGATGGCGTCTACTACCCCGATTCGTTGGTCGGCACCGACAGCCACACGACGATGATCAACGGCATCGGCGTGGTCGGCTGGGGCGTCGGCGGCATCGAGGCCGAAGCCGGCATGCTCGGCCAGCCGGTCTACTTCCTGACGCCCGACGTGGTCGGGCTCGAACTCACCGGCCAGCTGCGCGAAGGCGTGACCGCCACCGACCTGGTGCTCACCGTGACCGAGCTGCTGCGCCGCGAGAAGGTGGTCGGCAAGTTCGTCGAGTTCTTCGGCGAAGGCACCAGCACGCTGTCGCTGCCCGACCGCGCGACCATCGCGAACATGGCGCCGGAGTACGGCGCGACGATGGGCTTCTTCCCGGTCGACGGCAAGACCATCGACTACTTCAAGGGCACCGGCCGCAGCAAGGCCGAGATCGACGCCTTCGAAAGCTACTTCAAGGCACAGGGCATGTTCGGCGTGCCGAAGTCGGGCGACATCCACTTCTCGAAGGAAGTCTCGCTCGACCTGTCGACGGTGACGCCGTCGCTGGCCGGCCCGAAGCGCCCGCAGGACCGCATCGAGCTCGGCAAGATGAAGAGCGAGTTCACCGAGCTGTTCAGCAAGCCGGTCTCGGCCAACGGCTTCAACCAGCCGGCCGAGAAGCTGCACCAGGTGTTCACGACGAAAGACGGCCTGGAGGTGCGCAACGGCGACGTGCTGATCGCCGCGATCACCTCGTGCACCAACACCTCGAACCCGGCGGTGCTGCTGGCGGCCGGGCTGCTGGCGAAGAAGGCGGTCGAAGCCGGCCTGACGGTGGCCAAGCACATCAAGACCTCGCTGGCGCCCGGCTCGCGCATCGTCACCGAGTACCTCGAGAAGACCGGCCTCACGCCCTACCTCGACAAGCTCGGCTTCAACCTGGCCGGCTACGGCTGCACGACCTGCATCGGCAATGCCGGCGACCTGACGCCCGAGCTGAACGAGCTGATCACGAAGAACGACCTGGTGTGCGCCGCGGTGCTGTCGGGCAACCGCAACTTCGAGGCCCGCATCCATCCGAACCTGAAGGCGAACTTCCTCGCATCGCCGCCGCTGGTGGTGGCGTATGCGATCGCCGGCAACGCGACGCGCGACCTGATGACCGAGCCGGTGGGCAAAGGCAAGGGCGGGCGCGACGTCTACCTGGGCGACATCTGGCCGACCGCCGACGAGATCGCGAAGCTGATGAAGTTCGCGATGAACGCCGGGGCCTACCGCGACAACTACGAGAAGATCGACCGCAAACCCGGCAAGCTGTGGGAACAGATCAAGGGCGTGAAGGGCGAGACCTACACCTGGCCGCACAGCACCTACATCGCGAAGCCGCCGTTCTTCGACGACTTCCACATGACGCCGGCGCTGGTCGATGCGGGCGTCAAGGGCGCGCGCGCGATGGCGCTGTTCGGCGACTCGATCACCACCGACCACATCTCGCCGGCCGGCTCGATCAAGGAGGCCTCGCCGGCCGGCCTGTGGCTGAAGGAGAACGGCGTGCTGAAGGCCGATTTCAACAGCTATGGCTCGCGCCGCGGCAACCATGACGTGATGGTGCGCGGCACCTTCGCCAACGTGCGGATCAAGAACCTGATGATCCCGCCGAAGGACGACGGCAGCCGCGAGGAAGGCGGCGTGACGCGCTTCCAGCCGGGCAACGAGAAGATGTTCATCTACGACGCGGCGATGAAGTACATGGCGCAGAACACGCCGACCATCGTGTTCGCCGGCGAGGAGTACGGCACCGGGTCGTCGCGCGACTGGGCGGCCAAGGGCACGCAGCTGCTGGGCATCAAGGCGGTGGTGGCGCGCAGCTACGAGCGCATCCACCGGTCCAACCTGGTCGGCATGGGCGTGCTGCCGCTGCAGTTCCGCGGCACGGATTCATGGCAGTCGCTGGGCATCACCGGCGACGAGACCTTCGACGTGCTGCTGGGCGCCGACCTGAAGCCGCAGCAGGAAGCCACGCTGGTGATCAAGCGCGTGGACGGCACGACGCACGACGTGAAGCTGACGCTGCGCATCGACACGCCGATCGAGGTGGACTACTACAAGCACGGCGGGATCCTGCCGTTCGTGCTCAGACAGTTGCTGGCGGCTTGAACAGGCCCCCCAGTCGCTTCGCTCCTGCCCCCAAGGGGCGCCTCCCAGCGGCCCGGCAAAGCCGGTTCCGCGGGAGTTGCTTGATCGGCCGCCCTTCGCTGCGCGCGGGCTCGTAGCCCGGATGAAGCGCAGCGCAATCCGGGGATCAACCGGTCTTGAGCGCTTGCGCGAACACTTGCTCTGAAAACCCCACGGTCACCGAGCCGTCGGCCCAGCGCACCACCGGCCGCTTGATCGTGCTCGGCTGGGCTTGCATCACCGCGCGCGCCGACGCGGCATCGGTCACGCCCGCCTTGGTCGCGTCGTCGAGGCCGCGCCAGCTGGTGCCCTTGCGATTGAGCAGCGTCTCCCAGTCGACCTGTTGCAGCCAGCCGTCGATCAGCGCGTCGGGCACGCCTTCTTTCTTGAAGTCGTGGAACTGCACCGCGGCACCCTGCCCGGCCAGCCACTGGCGGGCCTTCTTGACGGTGTCGCAGTTCGGGATGCCATACAGGGAGATCGACGCGGGAGCGCTCATGGTCGGTTGTCGTTGTCGTGGTCGTTGTAGTCGCACATCGGGTCGATGCCGTACCCGGTCTCGACCACCTTGCCATCATCGCCGACGCTGACCTGGAACCACTGGCAGAACGGCGTCTCGTAGCGGTACGACCACACCGTCAGGTGCTGCCGGCCGATGCGCTGCTGCTGCGCGGGGCGGCCGAACTCGAACAGGACCTGTTCGCCCGGCGTGCCGATCATCAGCGCATTGAAGCGTGCTTCGGTGAGCACCTGCTGCCAGCCGCTCAACCGGCCCTGCGCATCGACGTCGAGCATGTAGGTGTGCTTGCCGAACGGGCCGCGCGCATATTCGAGCCGCTTGCCGCCGCCGGGCAGCGGGCGTTCGCCGGTGGGCGGGCCCATGCGCTCGACGATCGCGCTACGCGGCGCGCCGGGCATCAGGCCGCCGGGGTCGTAGCCCGCGCAAGCGGCGAGTGCGCCGGCGAGCAGCACCGATGCCGCACGAGGCTTCATGCCGGCGCCTGCCTGCGTCAGAACCAGCCGGCCTTCTGCGCGCCGGCGAGCAACGCCGTCGCCAGTTCGGCCATCTGCTTGTTGACCTCTTTCGATGGCGCGGTGGTCGCGCGGCCGGTCCACAGCAGCTTGCCGCTGCGCACATCGGTGATGCTGGTTTCGGCCGCGTAGCCGACGGTCGCGTTGCCGCCGCCGCCGACCGGCGTCGACATGCCGACACCGAGTCCGACGCCGGAGCCGAAGGTGCCGAGCCCGAAGCCGAGGCTCACGCCGCTGTCGGGGCGCGACACCGAGGTCATCGCGCGCGTGCGCAGCACCGCGGTGGCGCCGCGCTCGCGTGCGATGCCGACGTACTCGGCGGTGGGCTTGGAGGCGCTGGCTGCGGTGCCGGCGATGTTGCGGTCGGCGTCGTCGAAGGCCACCGCGGTCGCGCCGCGCGCGGTCACTTCGGAACGCATCTGGTCCTGACAGATCTGGCGCAGCGGCGCTTCGTCGGCATCGCACACCACCAGCACCTTGGCGCCTTGCAGCGAGGTCGGTGCCGCGGCTGGATCGCTCCATTGCGAATCGAGGCGCGTGGTCGATGCGCATCCCGCTGCAGCCAGCAACACCAGCGAGGCGCAGAACCCGGTTGCTTGCCTGATCGTTGCCATCACCATCGCATTGCTCCCTGAAAGTGAACCCACAAGATGAACCCACAAGAGAAGAGGCGGTCAGTGCGCTGCACTGACCGCCAAGGGACCGCCGAATTTCGGAGGAGCATTACCAGCGGCCCAACCCCGAGGTCATGCTAAGGCGGGGGGTGGGGCCACGGTGTAGGACGAAGTCCCGACATGCCCTAGGCGCGGCGGCCTGTTGCTCCTCGACCTGCAGAGTATGGATCAGAGCCCGAAGCCCGGGCGGCGTGGGGCCGCGGGGACCGGCGTGCGCATCGGAACGTCGGCTTCGGGGCCGAGGTCTGCCAGGTTCTCGCGCAGCGCCATCGGCGAGTCGACCGTCTCGGCGCGCAGGAACCATTCAGGCACACGCCCCAGCAACCAGGCCAGCGCGAGGAAAAGCCCGAAGCCGATCACCGCGAACGCGACCATCATCACCGCGTGTTCCCACGGGTCGGTGAAGAAGCCGAAGGTGATGGCCGAGCCGGCAGCGACGCCGGCTGCCCGCCAGCGCCCGGTGGCGCCGAGCATCCCGCCCAGTGCCACGCCGTAGCTGCAGAGGAAGACCAGCGCCAGCAGCAGCTGGGGCAGTCCCATGTGGCGAAGGCTTTGGTGCAAGTCCGACATGGTTTTCAGCGTATGCGCGCCGTGCCGGTTTGCGTGTAGGAAGAAAGCTCGATATTTCAGAGCTGTAACTGACGTAGCTGCCGAGCAACAGGCGCTTTGCGCAACATCGCACGACCGCGGTCGGTCAGCGTCAGCACGCCGTCGGCTTCGCTGAGCAGGCCCTGCACGCAATAGGCCTGCACCAGGTCCTCGCTGATCGCATTGCCGTGCTTCTCGTACAGGAACTGCATCGCCTGGTCGAAGGCAGGAAGGTAGCTGGTGTCCATTCGGTGGCCCCATCGTGTCGCGGATGGGGCCACTTTACGGACGCACACTTTGTTTCGACATCGCGCATTCGAGGGGGTTGTTTCCCCCCGCTTCGGCAGGCCCCTCGTCAGGGGGGCACGGCGGCGCCGTACCAGCGCTGCAGTGCAAGCTGCCCGTGGCGCTCGCGCGACGCAGGCGACGGCAGCCAGCGCTGCCAGCTCGCCGCGGCACGCGCGAGGAAATCGAGCAGCGCCATGTGCTGGCGCAGCACGCGCTGCTGGCGGTGCGCGATCAGCGGGTTGAAGATGCCGTGGCGCGAGAACAGCTGGCGCGGATTCTTCTTGACCCACAGCCACGAGCCCATCTCCAGCGTCAGTGGCAGCAGCAGGCGCTGCGGCAGCGCCGACGCGCGCTGGTAGAGGTGATCCCACAGGTCGCCATGCGCCAGGTACTGGCGGCTCTGCGGCTCGAACACGTAGCGGTTGTTCGGATGCGACTGCTGGAAGATGCCGTGCAGCGCATCCATCTCGGCCAGGTGGGCCATCGGCGCGCGGGTGTGTGCGTACGGAAACCACAGCCGGTCGCGCAGCCCGAAGCCCGAGTGGCAGTCGACCGTCAGGCTGAACGGCCGCGCGAGCAGGTCTTCTTCGACCACCCGGCACAGCGCGGCGCTCTCGGGCTGCATCGGCGCGCCGGCCGGGCCGCGGTACCACGGCAGCGACGCGCTGAGGCGCTGGCCGCCGAGCAGGAAGGGCACGCGGTCCTGCGCATCCACCGGTGCGTTGCGCATCAGGTCGACGCCCTGCGGGTTGGCCCGCGTGCCGCGTGCGATGCCGCCGGGGTTGACGACCGGCATGAAGACCATGCGCACGCCGTCGAGCTGGCGGTGCAGCGACTCGTCCCAGCGCAAGCGCATCACCAGGCTGCGCAGGTGCGCCATCACGACGGCCGAGCCGATGCGCTCCAGCCCGTGCACGCCGCCGAAGAAGCCGACCGCCGGGATGTCGGGCGCCGGGTTGCCGAGCGCGACCGCGATCACCGGCAGGCGCTGCGCCGCCGCGCCACCATCGGCACCACCGCCCGCATCGACCTCGCACAGCACGCGCGCGCTCAGGTGCGTGCCGCCCTCGTCGATCAGGCGCTGCAGTTCGATCAGTTCGGCCGGGGTTTGCAAGGCTGCGGGGGCGTCGGGGTGCGCGCGCAGGATAGCGCGCCGCGCACGCGCGGTCTGCCATCAAACCGTCATGAACGCTTGCTACGGTGCCGCATCGTCAACTCAGGAGACGCCGATGAGCGGCACCATCCGCCGGCTGCCGGTGCGGCCGGGACTCGCATGGCAGATCGGCGTCGCGGTCGCGAGCAGCCTGCTGTGGGGCGCGATCGAACTGGCCGCGTTGTGCCGGGCGCGCTGGAGGCGCCAGGGCTGAGCCTGCCGAGCTTCATGCACTGCCGTCGACGTGGCGGGCCAGGTAGCGCGCCGTCAGGCCCGTCGATGAGCGCGCGACCTCCGAAGGCGTGCCCGTCGCGACGATGCGACCGCCCTCCTCGCCGGCCCCGGGCCCCACGTCGATGACCCAGTCGCTCGCCGCGACGACCCGCATCTCGTGCTCGACCACCACCACGGTGTTGCCGGCATCGACCAGGCCCTGCAGCTGCGCCATCAGCTTGTCGACATCGGCGGGGTGCAGCCCGGTGGTCGGCTCGTCCAGCACATACAGCGTGTTGCCGCGCTGCGCGCGCTGCAGTTCGGTCGCGAGCTTGATGCGCTGCGCCTCGCCGCCCGACAGCTCGGTCGCCGGCTGGCCGAGCCGCAGGTAGCCGAGCCCGATGTCGCGCAACAACTGCAGCGGCTTCAGCACCGCCGCATCGTCGGCGAAGAACGCGCAGGCCTCGTCGACCGTCATCGCCAGCACCTGCGCAATGTGGCGGTCGCGCACGGTGATCTTCAGCGTGTCCGGGTTGTAGCGCGCGCCGTGGCAGGTCGGGCACGGCGCATAGACGCTCGGCATGAACAACAGCTCGACGCTGACGAAGCCCTCGCCTTCGCAGGTGTCGCAACGCCCCTTGGCCACGTTGAACGAGAAGCGGCCGGCGTCGTAGCGCTTCTTCTTCGCGGCCGGGCTGGCGGCGAACATCTTGCGCACGTTGTCGAACAGGCCGGTGTAGGTGGCCAGGTTGGAGCGCGGCGTGCGGCCGATCGGCCGCTGGTCGACGACGACCAGGCGCTTCAGCGCGTCGGCGCCGGCCTGAAGGCGGCCACCGGACGGGCGCAGCGGGCTCTGCGGCACCGACGGGTCGGCCGCCTCTTCGACCACCGGTTCATGCCCGAGGTGCGAGCCCACCAGTTCGACCAGCGCATGGCTGACGAGGCTGGACTTGCCGGAGCCGGAGACGCCGGTCACCGAGGTGAAGCAGCCGAGCGGGAATTCCGCGTCGACGCCGTGCAGGTTGTTGCGCGTGATGCCGCGCAGCGCCAGCCAGCCGCTGGACGAGCGCACCGCGCGGCTCGCAGGGTCGGAGGACGCGGCGAACAGGTAGCGCGCGGTCTGCGACGCGGCCACCTGCCGCAACCCGTCGGGCGGCCCGCTGTAGAGCACCTCGCCGCCGCGCTCGCCGGCCTCCGGCCCGACGTCGATCAGCCAGTCGGCACGGCGCATCATCTCCAGGTCGTGCTCGACGACGAACAGCGTGTTGCCGGCCTGCTTCAGTTGGTCGAGCGCGCGCATCAAGGCCTCGCTGTCCGCCGGGTGCAGGCCGGCCGACGGCTCGTCGAGCACGTAGACGACACCGAACAGGTTGGAGCGGATCTGCGTCGCCAGCCGCAAGCGCTGCAACTCGCCGGGCGACAGCGTCGGGGTCGCGCGGTCGAGCGAGAGATAGCCCAGCCCGAGTTGCTGCAACGTGGCGATGCGCTCGCACAGGTCGTGCGCGATGCGCTGCGCGGCAATGCGCTTTTCCTCCGACAGCTCCGGCGTGCGCCGCACGTCGGGCGACGCGGCATGCGCCGAGCCGCCGGCCGCGACGCGCCGCCGCGTGTCGCGACGGCCTGCATCGCGGCTGCGCGTCGCGGCGTCGGCAGGCGCATCGAAGCGGCCCTGGGCGGCCGGCGCCAGCCACTGCGCCACGCGGTTCAGTGGCCATTCGCCCATCGTCCCGATGTCGATCCCGGCAAAGGTGACCGACAGCGCCTGTGGTTTCAGCCTCTTGCCGTGGCAGACCGGGCAGACGGTGCCGCTCATGAAGCGCGCGACACGCTTCTTCATCAGCGCGCTCTGCGTCGTGGCGAAGGTGTGCAGCACGTAGTTGCGCGCACTGGTGAAGGTGCCCTGGTAGCTGGGCTCCGTCTTGCGGCGCAGCGCGGCGCGTGTCTCGGCGGGCGTGAAGCCGGCATAGACCGGCACGGTCGGCTGCTCGTCGGTGTAGAGGATCCAGTCGCGCGTCTTGCGCGGCAGGTCGCGCCACGGGATGTCCACGTCGTGCCCCAGCGTGACCAGGATGTCGCGCAGGTTCTGGCCGTGCCAGGCGGGCGGCCACGCGGCGATCGCGCGCTCGCGGATCGTCAGCGACGGGTCCGGCACCATCGAGCGCTCGGTCACGTCGAAGAGATGGCCGAGCCCATGGCAGTGCGGGCAGGCGCCTTGCGGCGTGTTCGGCGAGAAGTCTTCGGCATACAGCATCGGCTGCTGCGGCGGGTAGTGGCCGGCGCGCGAATACAGCAGGCGCACCAGGCTCGACAGCGTCGTCACGCTGCCGACCGACGAACGGGCGCTCGGCGTGCCGCGCTGCTGCTGCAGCGCGACGGCCGGCGGCAGGCCGTCGATCGAATCGACGTCGGGCACGCCGGCCTGGTCGATCAGTCGTCGCGCATACGGTGCCACCGATTCGAGGTAGCGGCGCTGCGCCTCGGCATACAGCGTGCCGAACGCGAGCGAAGACTTGCCGGATCCGGAGACGCCGGAGAACACCACCAGTGCATCGCGCGGCAGGTCGACGTCGACGTCCTTCAGGTTGTGTTCGCGCGCACCGCGCACGCGGACCTGGCCATCACGCTGCATCGAGTCTCCTGGAAAGGGTGGATCGGATGGTGCTGCCGCGGGCCGGCGGCCTTCGTAGGACGCCAACGCGACGGTGTGTCGGCCCGCGGCGACCCGCACGGCGTGGAAACCGTCCTACGCCCGCTTCAGGCGTTTGCCGATTTTCATCGGCCCGGCGCTCCGCCACCATCTCGCGCATTGCACGACCGCTCACGACGCAGGCCCCATGCAGACACGCCTCTTCACTGACAACGCCGACTTCGCCGAGGCCGGCGACGGCGCCAGCGTCGTTCGCGAGTTGATGGAAAGCATTCGACGGCAAGGCCCGGACGGTGTCAGGCTGTCATTCGGCGTGGAGGGACGGGACCGGCAGCTCTACTGCATCATCGACACCCGGAACATGGTCGAGGCGGTCGACATCCTGAGCGCGGCGCGCCGGCTGGGCATGGGCATCCTGCCGGGCCGCAAGGAACGCGGTGTCTGGCTGCACCGCATCATCCGGTGCGCGGCGGCTGCAGACAACGAACACGCCAAAGACGAAAGCACAGAAAAGGAAAACCCCGGAGAGTCGCATTGCTGCTGACCGTCCGGGGTTTCTGTGTTGGTGGGCCCCGACAGATTCGAACTGTCGACCAACGGATTAAGAGTCCGCTGCTCTACCAACTGAGCTAGGAGCCCGCTAACCGAAAAACTGATCTGGTGGGTTGTGCAGGACTTGAACCTGCGACCAACGGATTAAAAGTCCGCTGCTCTACCGACTGAGCTAACAACCCAGCAAGCCCATGACTATAGCATCACTTGCAGGGTCATCCGTGAATGATGCTCGTGCGATGTTTGAACATCTTTGCGAGCACCGCTTCAACTCAGCGGAGCGCAGATTGTAGCCCGATTTCGAGCGCTTCAGACGCCAGCACCAGTCCGAATGTTGCGGTGACGACCACGGTCGAGCCGTAGCCGTGGCAATTCAGGCTGCCGTCCGTCGTGGTGTCGCTTGGTGCATCGATGCCGCAAGCCTCGCTCTCGGCAACGGGCATCACGACGGCCTCGCGCGAGAACACGCAGCGCACGCCGATTGCACCGCTGCGCGGCGCACCGTGGTGCTTGCGCAGGCGCTGCCGCAGCGAGGCGAGCAAGGGGTCGTGCGTGACGTTCGCGAGGTCGTCGACCTCCACCGCCTGCGGCCGGCGCTTGCCGCCGGCGGCGCCCGCCATCACGAGCGGCGTGCGCGTCGCGATCGCCCACTGCGCCATCGCGAGCTTGGCCTGCACCTGGTCGCAAGCATCGATCACCGCATCGACCGCGCCAGGCAGCAACGCGGGCCAGTTGTCGGCAGTGACGAAGTCGTCGACCAGCAGCACCTCGCAGCCGGGGTGGATGTCGGCGATGCGCTCGCGCAAGGCTTCGCCCTTCGATTGGCCGAGCGTGGTGCCGGTGGCCTGCACCTGGCGGTTGATGTTCGATTCGGACACGTGGTCCATGTCGATCAGCACCAGCGTGGCAACCCCGCTGCGCGCCAGGGCCTCGGCCGTCCACGAGCCGACGCCGCCGAGCCCCACGACCGCGATGCGCAACGCACGCAGCCGCTGGTAGCCGGCGTCGCCGTACAGGCGGCGCAGGCCGCCGAAGCGCCGCTCCAGGTCGGGCAGCATCAGGTCGTTCAGTGCGTTCACGTCAACCTGCCCGCCATCACTTCATCGACGCCAACCGCTCCTTGGCCGCCTCGGCGGCCTCGGACTTCGGGTAGGTCTTCAGCAGGTCGTCCAGCGTGCGCTTCGCGCCCTTCGCGTCCTTCAGCTCGAGCTGGCAGTTGGCGATCGACAGCAGCGCCTCGGGCGCGCGCGGGCTTGTCGGCGCCACCTTCAGCAATTCGCGGAACGACGCAGTGGCTTCGCGGTATTCACGCTTGCCGTACTGCGCATTGCCGAGCCAGAACAGCGCCACGTCGTTGTAGCCGCTGGCCGGGTAGCGCTGGCGGAACGCGACGAAGGCCGATGCCGCGCCGGGGAAGTCGCCCTTGCGCATCACCGCCATCGCATCGTCGAACTGCTTCTTCTCTTCAGGATCGACCAGGAATTCCTTGTCGTCCATCGTGACCTTCTGCGGTTCGAGCTTGCGGATGCGGTCGTCCACGCCCTGCGCGATGTCCTTCTGACGGCGCTGCAGGTCGGACACGTCGCGCGTCAGCTGCTCGTTCTGGCCGACCAGCTTCGCCGCATCGCTGCGCATCAGCTCGATCTGCGTATTGAGATCGAGCAGGCTGCGCTTGAGCTTGCCGATCTCCTCGAGCAGCTGCGCGTTCATCTCGGCCTGGCGCTGCGCCTGCAGCTTGTTGTTCTCCTCGAGCTTGCCGCGCAAGTCGAGGATGGCCCGGCGCGCCTCGTCGTCGTCGAACAGCCCGGCGTGCGCGGCCGGCGCCGTCACCAGGGCGAAGGCCGCGAGCAGCGGCGCCCACCAGGCGCCGCCGGACCGTCCGCGAAGAATCGATTGCATTGCCAGGCCTCCGGCTTACTTGGCGTTGAATTCAGCGCGGCGATTCTTCGCCCAGGCCGCTTCGTCGCTGCCCTGCACGGCCGGACGCTCCTTGCCGAAGCTGACGGCTTCGACCTGCGACTGCGACACGCCCAGCAGCTCGAGCGACTTCACGACCGCCTCGGCGCGCTTCTGGCCCAGCGCCAGGTTGTACTCGCGGCCGCCGCGTTCGTCGGTGTGGCCTTCGACGGAGACCTTCTTCGACTTGTTGGCCGACAGGCTCTTGGCCTGCGCTTCGATCGTCGGTCGGAACTCGTCCTTCACGACGTAGCTGTCGTAGTCGAAGTAGATGACGCTGCTGGCGGGCGCCGGCGCGTTCTTCGTCAGGTCGACGCTGGCGACCTGCGACTGCGAGGTGCCGGCGTTGTTGGCGCCGCTGTTCGACGCGGTGCCGCCGGTCGAGCGGTTTTCCACCGGGGCCGGCTTGTCGTCGAGCTTGACGCCGGAGGCGCAGCCGGCCAGCACGGCCGAGGTCAGTGCAGCGAGAAGGGCGAGATGTGTTGATTTCATGGTGTTGATACTCCTGGTCGTGTTGTTGTCGAGAAAAATGTCGTCGGAAAAATGCGCCGGCCGTTCTTTCAGCGGCCGTACGGGCCCCACATGGGCTCACGAACATCGGCGGCTGTCGACACCAGCTTCGCCTTGATCTTGCCGTCCAGCGTGGTGGTCATCAGCACATCGCGCCCTTGCGCGCGCGATGCGTAGATGATCAGCCGGCCGTTCGGCGCGAAACTCGGGCTCTCGTCGTCGCTGGTGTCGCTCAGTGCCAGCGGCGTCGCGCCCGGGTTGGTCAGGTCCATCAGGTACAGCCGGAAGGCGTTGCCCTGGCGGGAAATGTAGGCGAGGTTGCGGCCGTCCGGGCTGAGCGACGGGCTGATGTTGTAGCTGCCCGAGAAGGTGACGCGCTCGACCGCGCCGCCGCCGAGCGGCGTGCGGTACACCTGCGGGCCGCCCCCACGGTCGCTGACGAAGTACAGCGTGCGGCCGTCCGGCGTGAACACCGGTTCGGTGTCGATCGCTTGGCTGGTCGTGATGCGCTTCGGCTCGCCGCCGTTGCGCGACATCAGGTAGAGCTGCGAGATGCCGTCGCGGCTCAGCGTGAGGGCCAGCGACTGGGAATCGGGCGACCAGGCCGGCGCGCTGTTCGAGCCGCGGAAGTTGGCGATCACGCGGCGCTCGCCGGTGGCGACGCTTTGCACGTAGACGATGGCCTTCTGCTTCTCGAACGACACGTAGGCCAGTTCCTGGCCGTTCGGCGCCCAGGCCGGCGAGATGATCGGCTCGGGGCTGTTCAGCGCGACCTGGCCGCCCTCGCCGTCGGCGTCGGCGATGCGCAGCGCATAGCGGCTGCCGGTGCGGGTCACGTAGGCGATGCGGGTCGAGAACACGCCCTTGTCGCCGGTCAGCTTCTCGTAGACGTAGTCGGCGATGCGGTGCGCGGCCAGCCGCAGGTCGGCCGGTTGCACCGCATTGCTCTGGCCGCCGAGCTCCTGGCCCTTGACGATGTCCCAGAGCTTGAAGCGCACGTCGAAGCGGCCGTCGGCCAGCCGGGTCACCGAGCCGGCGACCAGCGCGTCGGCGCCGCGTCCGCGCCATTCGCCCATCACCGGCTGCGCGGTCTCGTCGATCGCGACGCTGGTGTCGACGCCGCGGAACACGCCGGCACGCTCCAGGTCGGCGCGGATGATGGCCGACAGCGCCTGCGTGGTCTTGTCTTCGTCGCGGAACTTCGCGATCGCGATCGGCACCTGCGTGGCGCCGACCCCGGCGATCTCCACGCGGAACTGCGCCAGCGCAGGGGTGAAGGCCGGCGCGCACAAGGCCAGTCCGGAGGCAGCGGAAAAATGACGTCGGTTCAGCATCCAGTGTCCTGATCTCAAATTGTGGTCTTGGTTCCGGCGGCGTCCACGAACGCCATTTTCAGGTATCGGTAATAGGTGCCTTCGGCGTTGTAGACCGCCAGCACGAACCCCAGCCGCCCGTCCAGGAAGCCCCGCCGCAGCAGGTAGGCCCTGAAGAACGCCCAGGCGCCATGGGCAAGCGCCGTACCCAGGCCGCCGGTGCGGCCGGCCCGCACCTTGTCGACGGCACGCCCGCTGCTGTAGCGGTTCATCTTGTCCAGCGCGTCGTGCAGCGTCGGCATGGTCTCGTGCAGCAGGTCGCCGGGCAGGCGCCCGACCGGGCCCTGCACGTCGAGCCGCTCATGCACCAGGTCGTCGGTGAAGCGGGCGCGCCCGCGCAGGAACAGCCGGGTGACCCGGTCAGGGTACCAGTCGCCGTGGCGCATCCACTGTCCGCAGAAACGAGAAAGGCGTGACAACTGGTAGCCGGCGGGGCTGCCGGCATCGCCAGCCCCCGGCGCCACCGCCGCCCGGATCGCGGCCGCCAGCGGCTCGCTGACCCGCTCGTCGGCATCCAGGCTCAGCACCCAGCGCCCCTGCGCCAGGTCGAGCGCCCGGTTCTTCTGCCGGCCGAAGCCGGGCCAGTCGTCGCTGCGGGTCACGCGGGCGCCGAGCGCGGCGGCCTGCTCGCGGGTGTCGTCGGTGCTGCCGGAGTCGACGACGATCCACTCGTCGGCGAACGCGACGCTCTTCAGGCAGTCCGCGATCTGGTGGCCTTCGTTGTGCGTGATGACGATGACCGACAGGTTCGGAGCGGGCATGGAAGGCGAAAGGTGCGTGCAGCGGAGGTGCGCGGATTGTAGGCAGTGCCGGCAAACGATAATGCGCCCGGAATGAGCACCCCCACCCTGCCCCCCGCGCTGCCGCTGCGATCCCGCCTGAAGCGCCTGGCGCCCTACTTCGCCGACAGCGGCAAGGGCTTCGTCCTGATGATCGTCGGCTCGATCGTCGGCGCACTGACCGAGCCGGTGATCCCGGCGCTGATGAAGCCGCTGCTCGACAAGGGCTTCACCGCCGACGGTATTCCGCTGTGGACGGTGCCGGTGGCGATCATCGGGCTGTTCTTCATCCGCGGCGTCGCCGGGCTGGTCGCGCAGTACGGGCTGGCCTGGTCGGCCAACCGCGGCACGCAGGCGCTGCGCACCGCGATGTTCCAGCGCCTGATGACGGTGCAGCCCACGCTCTTCAGCCACAGCACCGCCAGCAGCCTGACCAACACGCTCACCTACGAGGTGCAGGGCGGCGCCGGCCTGCTGGTCGGCTCGGTGATGACGCTGGTGCGCGATTCGGCCACGCTGGTCGCGCTGCTGGCCTACCTGCTGTGGGTGAACTGGCAGCTGACGCTGTTCGTCGGCGTGCTGGTGCCGGCGGTCGCCTTCGTGATGCGCATCCTCAGCAAGCGGCTGCACCGGCTGACGGTCGAGGGCCAGCAGGCCACCGACCAGCTCGCCTACGTGGTCGAGGAGAACGTGCTCGCCTGGCGCATCGTGCGCCTGCACGGCGCCGAGGCCGGCCAGGCCGGGCGCTTCCGCGCGCTCAGCGACACGCTGCGGCGGCTGTCGATCAAGTCGACGATGGCCGCCGCGACGATGACGCCGGTGACCCAGATGATCGCCGCCTGCGGCCTGTCGGCGGTGATCGTCGCGGCGCTGTGGCAGAGCACCCATTCCGGCAGCACCGCGGGCAGCTTCGCGGCCTTCATCACCAGCATGCTGATGCTGCTGGCGCCGATCAAGCACCTGTCGGAGGTGGCCGGGCCGATCACCCGCGGGCTGGCGGCGCTCGAGCGCGGCGTCGCGCTGATCACCGACGCGCCGGTCGAGCAGGGCGGCACCCACGACCCCGGGCGCGCCCAGGGCCGCATCGAGATGCGCCACGTCGGCCTGCGCTACAAGACCGACCAGGCGCCGGCGCTGGTCGACGTGAACCTGCGGCTGGACATCGGCGAGACGGTCGCGCTGGTCGGGCCGTCGGGCGCCGGCAAGACGACGCTGGTGAACCTGCTGCCGCGCTTCCTGGAGCCGAGCGACGGCGAGCTGCTGCTCGACGACCGGCCGCTGCGCGAGTGGGACATGGTCGCGCTGCGCCGCCAGTTCGCGCTGGTCAGCCAGGACGTGGTCCTGTTCAACGACACCGTCGCGGCCAACGTCGCGCTCGGCGACACCGGGCCCGACGAAACGCGCACCATCGACACCGCCCGCGTGCGCGAAGCGCTGCGCGGGGCCAACCTGCTGAAGTTCGTCGACGAGATGCCGCAAGGGTTGGACACGATGATCGGCCACAACGGAAACCAGCTGTCGGGCGGCCAGCGGCAGCGCCTCGCGATCGCCCGCGCGATCTACAAGGACGCGCCGATCCTGATCCTCGACGAAGCCACCTCGGCGCTCGATTCCGAATCGGAGCGCCTGGTGCAGGAGGCCCTCGACCGGCTGATGAAGGGCCGCACCAGCCTCGTGATCGCACACCGGCTGTCGACCATCAAGGCGGCCGACCGCGTGCTGGTGCTCGAAGCCGGCCGCGTCGTCGAGCAGGGCACGCATGCCGAGCTGATCGCCCAGGGCGGGCTGTTCGCGCACCTGCATTCGCTGCAATTCCGCACCCCCCACGCCGCGCCATCGGAGACCCGAGGATGACCCGACTGAGCATCATCACCGCCGTGCACAACCAGCTGGAGATGAACCGCTGGTTCGTCGAGCACCTGCAGCGCTGCACGCGGCTGCCGTCGGAGCTGATCATCATCGACAATGCGTCGACCGACGGCTCGGCCGAGTTCTTCGAATCGGTCGGCGCCAAGGTGATCCGCAATGCGCAGAACTTCTCCTACCCGTACACGCAGAACCAGGGCATCGCGGCAGCGCAGGGCGACTGGCTCGCTTTCCTGAACAACGACATCGTCGTGCCGCCGGACTGGGACAGCCGCCTCGTCGCCAACGCCGAACTGCACGGCCTCGACGCGCTGACGGTGTGCGGCATCGAGCGCATCGAGACGCCCGAGGCGACGCACGCGCTGCGCCGGCGCTGGAAGCGCGCGTCGCTGCCGGTGCGCTTCTTCGGCGCGAAGCAGCCGTGGCTCGGCCTGTCGCACCGCTGGATGTACGGCGACTGGGAGCGCTTCTGCCGGGAGCGCGCCGAGCAGTTCGAAGGCCTGGTGATCGAGGGCTATGTCGGCAACTCGGTGCTGATGAACCGGCGCGCGATCGACCGCATCGGGCTGTGGGACGAACGCATCCAGGCGGCCGATGCCGACCTGTTCCTGCGCGCCAAGAAGCGCGCGGTCGAGGTCGGCGACATCCGCCCGCTGCACATCGCGCTCGACGTGTTCGTGCACCACTACATCCGCGTGACCTTGCGGTCCCGCCCGCCGGCCTTCGCGGACGCCACGCGCCTGATCCCGATCGACAGGAAGTGGAGTGCGGCCGAACTGGCACGCCTGTCGGCGGACGCTTCATGACGGCCGCTGCAGTGGCATCCATCAGCGGCTTCACCTTCCTGCGCAACGGGGTCAAGCTCGGCTTCCCGTTCGAGGCCTCGGTGCGCTCACTGCTGCCGCTGGTCGACGAGTTCGTGATCGCGGTCGGCCGCGGCGAGGACGACACCCGCGAGCGGCTGCTGGCGATCGGCGACCCGAAGATCCGGCTGATCGACACCGTGTGGAACGAGCGCATGGAGTCGCGCGGCTTCGTCTATGCGCAGCAGAAGATGATCGCGCAGTACGCCTGCACCGGCGACTGGGCCTTCTACCTCGAAGGCGACGAGGTGCTGCACGAGGCCGAACTGGCGGCGATCCGCGCGTCGGTCGAGCGCCACCATGCCGACCGGCGCATCGAGGCGCTGGTGTTCGACTACCTGCACTTCTACGGCTCGCCGCACTGGCTCGCGACCAGCCCCGCCTGGTACCGGCGCGAATGCCGGCTGATCCGCAACACGATCCGCAGCTACGCGCCCGACGGCCAGTTCTGGGTCGTGATGGACAGGCACCGCCGCGGCCGCCACCCGAACGCGGCGCTGGCGAATGCGCACATCTACCACTACGGCCACGTGCGGCGCACCGACTACATGCAGGCCAAGCTCGACCAGGTGAGCAAGTACTGGTCGCACGGCGCGCCGAAGGTGCGCTACGGCAACATCGATCCGCAGTCGCTGGTGCCGTACACCGGCACGCACCCGGCGCTGATGGCAGGCTGGCTGCGCGACGAGGCCGAGCAGCACTTCGCGCCCGACCCGGCTCACGTGCTGACCGGCCGCGAGCGCAAGCACCGGTGGTCGATGCGCGTCGAGCGGCTGCTGGGGGTCGACCTGAGCCGCAAGCACTACCGACTGGTGGCATGACGCCCCCTCGCCACCGCATCGGCATCAGCCTGGGCATGATCGATTCGCTGAGCGACGGGCTCGGCGAGTTCTCGACCCAGGTCTGCGAGCACGTCGCGCGCGTGGCGCCCGCATGGCGCGAGCACGGCGTGCAGTTCCACCTGCACATGCCGGCGCGCTGGCACGGCCGCTTCGGCGACCAGGTCGGCTACCTGTCCACCCGCAAGCTGCAGGGCTACTGGCACTGGCAGGGGCTGAAGCGCTTCGATGTCTGGCACGGGCTGAACCAGCTGGGCCGCATCATCCCGCCGCTCGGCACGCGGCAGGCGCTGCTGACCATCCACGACCTGAACCCGGTCTACCACGACGCCGAACCGGCCGCCCGCAAGGCGCTCGACAAGCTGCGCCGCCGGCTGCACCATTTCGACGAGGTGACGACGCTGACGCACCACGTCGAGGGCGACATCCGCCGCCACCTCGGCTGGACCGGCCCGGTCAGCGTGATCCCGAACGGCGCGCGCGACCTGAACACCCATGCGCAGGACGCAGTGCCCGGGATCGTGCCGGGCCGCTACCTGCTGCACCTGAGCCGCATGGCGAAGTCGAAGAACCCGCAGAGCCTGGTCGAGATGGCCGCGCTGTGGCCGCAGCAGGCGCTGGTGCTCGCCGGGCCACGCACCGGCGACTCCGACCGGCTCGCGGCGCAGGTGCGCGAGCGCGGGCTCGCGAACGTGACGGTGGTGCAGGAGGTCAGCGACGCGCAGAAGACCTGGCTGTACGCGCACTGCCAGGCCTTCGTGTTCCCGTCGCTGACCGAAGGCTTCGGGCTGCCGCCGCTCGAGGCGATGCACTTCGGCAAGCCGGTGTTCCTGTCGCGGCTGACCAGCCTGCCCGAGGTCGGCGGCCCGCATGCCGGCTACTTCGACAGCTTCGAGCCGGCGGCGATGCGCCGCACCATCGAGACCGAGACGCCGCGCCTGCTGCGCGAGGGGCTGGCGATCCGCGCCCATGCGGCGCAGTTCCGCTGGGACCGCGCGGCCGAGGCCTACCTCGCGATCTACCGGCGACTGCTCGACACGACGATCAGCGCGGCGCGTTGAGGCAGGCCAGCGCCGCGGCGAGCACCGCGTCGGGGTCGATGTCGTCGACCTGCCGCGGGCCGTGCAGCGAAGTCGTCCGGTTGGCCGACGTGACCCGGTAGGCCGGCAGGATCTCGCCTGCGAACAGCGCGACCACCGGCGTGTCGGTGGTGTGGGCCACGTGCAGCAGGCCGCCGTCGGCGCACAGCGCGAGCGCGCAGCGGCCGATCAGTTCGTGCACCTCGGGGAGGCTGTGGCGCCCGACGCGGTCGATCAGCGGCAGGCCGATCTCGGCGGCGACGATCGCATCGCGCATCGCGAGGCCGTTGTCGGCACCGACCAGCACCAAGCGCGGCACCCGGCCGGTCGCGGCCAGCCCGCGCAGCACGTCGATCCAGCGGGTGTAGGTGCGCCAGTCGCGCACGCCGCCGAGCGCGACCGCGATCGCGCCCGGCGGGATCGCGAGCGCGGCGATCGCGGCATGCGCGGCATGCGACGCCTGCATCGTCGGCCGGGCCACCGCCTCGAGCGCGGCGCCCGGCAAGCCCATCAACTGGGCCAGCCGGTAGAAGCCGAACAGCGTGCGGTTGAATTCCGGGCCGGTGTAGCAGCCCTGCACGTGCACGAACGGCACGCGGCGGAAGTGCTTCAGCTTGTCGCGCACCGAGCGCGACGACATGCTGTGCAGCATCACCAGGTCGTAGCCGTCGGCGGGCAGCTCGCGCGCCGACGAGGCGACGTTCGAGAACACCGCATCGCTGCGGTACAGCGGCAGCAGGTGCGCATCGGTCAGCAGGTCGAGCCGTGCGACGCGCCCTTGCAGCAGCACCCGCGCCGCCAGGTCCATCAGTGAATCGCCGACCTGCGGCGTGCCCTGGTGGATCCACAGGATGCGGCGGTGCTGCGCCGGGTCGATGTGCTGCCGCAGCAGCGGGCCCTGCCCGCGCAGCGCGAGGTTCAGCTCGCGCAGCGCACGGCGGCGGGCCACCTTCCAGCGCGACGCCTGCGCCGCGTAGTCCGTCGCGTTGGAGGGCAGCGCCTGCGGGAACGGCGGCGTCCAGGTCGCGGCCGCGTAGCGCGCAAGCAGGCCTGGCGCGGCCGTCATCGGGCCTGCACTGCCGCGCGCAGTGCGTTGTAGTGCAGGCGCAGCCACAGCTTCGGCTCGCCGAAGCGACGGCCCGAGGCTGCGCGCCGGCGCGCCAGCAGCCGGCCGGCAGCCGCATGCGGGCCGTGGCGGATCAGCGCCTTCAGCATGCCGAGCGCCTGCGGCGACAGGCTGGCCGGGTCGTCGAACTCGTCGATCGCCCGCAGCACCAGCCGCTCGAAGGCCGCCAGCGCCGGCTGCAGCGCCGGATCGCGCCGTGCGCCGCGCACCAGTTCGCGCAGCAGGCTGCCGAAGTAGTGCGCCCGCAGCGCGCGGGTCGGCAGCGATTCGACGAAGGCCAGCACCTCGGCGGGCGGCAGCAGGGCCGGCAGGTGGTACGGCCCGTGGAAGCCGAACACCTCGGCCGACAGCGGGCCGTCCTCGACCGCGAAGCGCTCGGCCATCTCGAGCGGCGCGAAGCGCAGCCCGCGGGCCTCGAGCGCCACCCGCTGCGTCTTGCAGATGTAGAGGTCTTCCGGATGGGCCGGCACGAACGCCGGATCCTGCAGCGCCTGCAGCAGGCGCGCCGAGCGCAGCGAGAAGCCGCCGTTGCCGACCTTCCACGGCTGCGGGATGTGGTTCCACGGCGCGCCGATGTAGTCGACCGACAGGAACTCGTCGCGCCACGCGGCCGGGTTCAGCACGTAGCCGTCCCACTGCACCACCAGCAGGTGGCTGGTGCGCAGGTGCGGCGCGAGCCCCTTGATCATGAAGTCCGAATAGGCCTCGATGCCGGCCAGCGGCGCGATCTCGACCCAGCGCAGGCCGTCGGGCAGCGTCTGGCCGGCCAGCGAAGCGCGGTCCGTGCACAGGAAGGCATCGCCGAACGACACCTGCGCGAGGCAGTGCCGCAAGGCCTTCAGCGACCAGTCGAGTCGCGGGGTCGAGTCGACGCAGCAGAGGGTCACCTGCGGCAGGCTCAAGGAGGTCATGTGGGCGCCATCGTCGGAATCCGGGGAAGAAGAATCGCAAGCTGCGACGGATTGTCGGCGGATTGTCCACGTCCTGTCGTCGTCAAGCTGGATCAGGAAGCTGCAGCGACAACCCACTAGACTCCGACATCCGAAGAAACAAAGCCGATTCCGCTGTCATCCGATGTCCGAGCCGAAGATCATTGCCTTCCACCTGCCGCAGTTTCACGAGATCGAAGAGAACAACCGCTGGTGGGGCCAGGGCTTCACCGAATGGACCAACGTCCGGCGTGCAAAGCCGCTCTACCGCGGGCACCGGCAGCCGCGCGTTCCCGCCGGCGACCGCTACTACGACCTGATGCAGCGCGAGACGCGCGAATGGCAGGCCGACCTGGCGCGCCGCCACGGCGTGCACGGCTTCTGCTACTACCACTACTGGTTCAACGGCAAGCAGTTGCTGGAGCGCCCGATCGAGGCCCTGCTCGACGAAGGCGGCCCGGACTTCCCGTTCTGCCTCGCGTGGGCCAACGAACCCTGGACCCGCGCCTGGGACGGCGGCGAGCGCGACGTGCTGATGCCGCAGTCGTACGGCGACGAGGCCGACTGGGACCGGCATTTCGCCAGCCTGCTGCGCAGCTTCCGCGACCCGCGCTACATCCGCGTCGACGGCCGGCCGATGCTGCTGGTCTACCGCTGCGAGAGCATTCCGACCTTCGAGCCGATGCTGTCGCGCTGGCGTGCGCTGGCCGCCGAGGCCGGCCTGCCGGGCCTGCACGTCGTCGCGATGCAGACGGCCTACGTCGCGGGTGCGCAGAGCCGGTTGGCGGATGCGCAGGTCCAGTTCGAGCCGATGTACACGCTGAAGCACGACCAGCCGAGGGGGTACCGCCTGCGCCAGCGCATCTCGCGCCAGGTGGCGAAGCTGTGCCACTGGCTGTCGCCCGAGGCGCGCTCGCACCGCCTGGACAGCCACGACTACGGTCGCCTGTGGCAGCTGATCCGGCGCCGTCCGCTGGCGGCGGGCACCTACCCCGGCGCGTTCGCCGACTGGGACAACAGCGCGCGCCGCGGCGCGAACGGCCTGGTGCTGCGCAACTTCAGCCTGCGCACCTTCCGCCGCGGCCTGGCCACGCAACTGCAGAAGGCGCGCAGCAGCGGCGCGCCGTTCGTGTTCTTCAATGCGTGGAACGAATGGGCCGAGGGCACCTACCTGGAGCCCGACACCCGCCACGGCATGCAGCTGCTGGACATCGTCGCCGAACTCACCCACACCCCACGCGGGAACAACACGCCATGACGAACGCCTCCGCCGCCCTCCCGACCCTGCCCGGCGGCCTGCCGGACACCCACCTGGACCTGGGCTGCGGCAAGTTCCCGCGCAACCCCTACCGCCAGCAACGGTTGTTCGGGGTCGACATCCGGCCGCTGCCGCCGACGCCCGATTTCGAATCGCGGGTCGCCAACCTGGCGCTCGACCCGATTCCGTACCCCGACGGCATGTTCGGCTCGGTCTCGGCCTTCGACTTCATTGAGCACATCCCGCGCGTGCTGGCCGTGCCCGACGAGCGCCGCACCATCCTGCCGTTCATCGCGCTGATGAACGAGATCTGGCGCGTGATGGCGCCGGGCGGGCGGCTGTACGCCGTGACGCCGGCCTACCCGCAGCCGGAGGCGTTCCAGGACCCGACGCACGTCAACATCATCACCGACCGCACGCACGAGTACTTCTGCGGCGAGACGCCGTTCGGCCGCATCTACGGCTTCGAGGGCCGCTTCCGGCTGGTCCGCGCGCACTGGGTGCGGCACCACAACCTGGATTTCACCGGCCCGGAGAAAGCCGCCGAGCGCGAGACGCTGGAGCGCCAGCGCCGCAAGCGCCGCCAGCCGCTGCGCTGGATCGCGTACACGCTGCGCGACGCCGTGCGGCTGCTGCGCGGCAAGGACCACGGGATCAACGAGCGCCGCAAGGCCCACCTGCTGTGGGAGTTCGAGGCGGTGAAGTGAGGCGGCCGGCGCGCCCCGGCCGGCGCTACATCAGCACGATGTCGTAGGCCTCCGGCGAGCCCGCCGCCTCGGCCTGCAGCGAGATCGGCTTGCCGATGAAATCGCTCAGGCCGGCCAGGTGCTGGCTCTCTTCGTCGAGCAGCATCTCGACCACCGCCGGTGCCGCGATCACGCGGAATTCCTTTGGGTCGAACTGCCGCGCCTCGCGCAGGATCTCGCGCAGGATGTCGTAGCAGACGCTGCGCGGCGTCTTCACCTGGCCCTTGCCGCCGCAGGTGGGGCACGGCTCGCACAGCATGTGCGCCAGCGATTCGCGGGTGCGCTTGCGCGTCATTTCCACCAGCCCGAGCTGCGTGAAGCCGCTCACCGTGATCTTGGTGCGGTCGCGCGCCAGCTGCTTGCGCAGCTCGCCGAGCACCGTGCCCTGGTGCTCGTCGCGCGCCATGTCGATGAAGTCGATGATGATGATGCCGCCGAGGTTGCGCAGCCGCAGCTGGCGCGCGATGGCCTGCGCGGCCTCGAGGTTGGTCTTGAAGATCGTGTCGTCGAAGTTGCGCGCGCCGACATAGCCACCGGTGTTCACGTCGATCGTCGTCAGCGCCTCGGTCTGGTCGATGATCAGGTAGCCACCCGACTTCAGGTCGACGCGCCGCGCCAGCGCCCGCGCGATCTCCTCGTCGATGTTGTACAGGTCGAAGATCGGCCGCTCGCCCTTGTAGTGCTGCAGCTTGCCGACCGAACCCGGCGTGTACTCGCCGCCGAACGCGAGCAGCTGCTCGTACTGCATCAGCGAATCGATGCGGATCGACTGCGTCGCGTCGTTCACCAGGTCTCGCAGCACCCGCTCGACCAGGCTCAGGTCCTGGTGCAGCAGCGTGCCGGGCGGCGACTTGAAGCTGCGGTCGCGGATCGCACTCCAGGTCTTGCGCAGGTAGGCGATGTCGTCGGCCAGCTCGACGTCGGTCGCGTCCTCGGCGTTGGTGCGCAGGATGAAGCCGCCGCCGGCATACGGCGTGGCCGGCGGCTGCCCGCCTTCGGTCTTGCCGGTCAGCTCGTTCATGCGGGTGCGCAGCTGGTCGCGCAGCTCGTGCGAGCCGATCTTCTGCGAGATGCCGAGGTGGTCGTCCTGCGGCAGGAACACCAGCATGCGCCCGGCGATGCTGATCTGCGTGGACAGCCGCGCGCCCTTGGTGCCGATCGGGTCCTTGATGACCTGCACGGTCAGCGTCTGGCCTTCGAACACCAGCCGCTCGATCGGCAGCGGCGGCGCGGCACCCGGTGCGTGGTCGTTGCGCGGGCCGCTGCCGACCACGTGCACGTCGGCCACATGCAGGAAGGCCGCGCGCTCGAGGCCGATGTCGATGAAGGCCGACTGCATGCCCGGCAGCACGCGGGCCACCCGGCCGGCGTAGATGTTGCCGACGAGGCCGCGTTCGAGCGTGCGTTCGAGGTGGAGTTCCTGCACCGCGCCGTTCTCGACGACCGCGACACGGGTCTCCTGGGGTGCCCAGTTGATGAGGATGTCTTGCATGGGCGCTCTTGTTGCGGCGGCGGCGTCAGAACCTGACGCGCGCTTGTCTCAGCAGTTGGGCCGTTTCGTACAGGGGCAAACCCATGATACCGGAGTGACTGCCGGCGATGCGGCGTATCCAGCCGGCCATCGCGCTCTGGATTGCATACGAGCCGGCCTTGCCGAACGGCTCGCCACTCGCGACATAGGCGTTGATCCACGCCGCCGGCAACGGCGCCACGTCGACGCGCGACACGTTGACCAGCAGCTCGCGCCGCCGGCCACTGGCCAGCGCCACCGCGGTCAGCACGCGGTGCGTGCGGCCCGACAGCCGTTCGAGCACGCGGCGCGCGTCGTCGGCATCGGCCGGCTTGCCAAGGATGCGCCGGCCCACCGCGACCGTGGTGTCGGAGCACAGGATCGGCGCGGCGGGCAGCCCGCGCGCTGCATGGCGCTTGCGCGCGGCGGCCAGCTTGGCCAGCGTCACCCGCTCGACATAGTCGGCCGGCAGCTCGCCGGGCCGCTCGGCTTCGAGCGCCTCGGCGTCTTCGTCGGCCCCAGGCAGCAGCAGCTCGTGGCGCACGCCGATCTGGTCGAGCAGCTGGCGGCGGCGCGGGCTCTGCGACGCGAGGTAGATGAAGTCGTGCATCCCGGGGGCGGCTACTCGCGGTGGTAGGGGTGGTTCACCGTCAGCGTCCAGGCGCGGTACAGCGCCTCGGCCAGCAGCACGCGGGCAAAGGCATGCGGCAGCGTCAGGTCGGACAGGCGCATCGTTTCGTCGGCACTGCGCTTCAGGTCGGCATCGAGGCCGTCGGGACCGCCGACCAGGAAGGCGACGTCGCGCCCGTCGGGCAGCCAGGCCTTCATGCGGGCCGCCAGCTGCACGCTGGTCAGCCGGTCGCCGCGCTCGTCGAGCACGACGCGGCGCACGCCCTTCGGCAGCGCCGCCTCGATGCGCGCGGCTTCGGCCGCCATCATCTGCTCGGCGGTGCGCGAGCCGCGGGTCTCGGCCTTGACGGCCTTCAGCTCGAGGCGCATTTCCGGCGGAAAGCGCTTTGCGAAGTCGTCATAGGCCGCCTCGGCCCAGGACGGCTGGCGCTGGCCGACCGCGACCAGCAGCAGCTTCACGCGCGCGAGGTCTTCTTGGCCGGCGCTTTCCTGGCGGGAGCCTTCTTCGCAGGGGCAGCCTTGGCCGGTGCCGCCTTGGCCGGCGCCTTGCGGGCCGCGACCGGCTTGCCGACGACCATCTTGACCACCCCCTTGGCCGGTGCCGACCTGGCCACGGCCTTCTTCGCCGGCGCCGCGCTCTTGACACCGACCGTGCGCGTCACGCCGCCCGTCTTGGCCGGCGCGGCCTTGCGCGCCGGCGCCTTGGCCGGGGCCGCCTTCGCGGCGGCCTTCCGGGCGGGCGCCTTGGCCGCTGCCGCCTTGGCCGGGGCCTTGGCGGGCGCCTTGCCGGCCGCGGCCTTCTTCGCCGGCGCCTTCTTCGCGGCCGCCTTCTTCGCGACGGGCTCTTCGGCCTTCACCAGCTTCGCCGGCGCGGTGTCGACCTTCAGCTTGATCGGCTTGTCGCCCCAGATTTCCTCGAGGTGGTAGTACTCGCGGATCGACGGTTGCATCACGTGGACGACGGCGGCGCCGCAGTCGACGATGATCCATTCGCCGTTGTCCTCGCCCTCGGTGCGCAACACCGGGAAGCCGCCCGTTTTCACCGCATCACGCACGCTGGCTGCGAGGGCCTTGGTCTGGCGGTTCGAGGTGCCCGACGCGATGATCACGCGCTCGAAGAGCGGTGACAGATGCTCGGTGTTGAAGACCAGGATGTTCTGTGCCTTCACGTCTTCCAGACCATCGACGATGGCGCGCTGCAGTTTTCGGATGTCCATTCAACTCCTGAGATCGCCTCTGTATAGGGCGTGTTGGGCAATATAGCGCGCCACGGGGGCGGGCACCAGATCGTCGACCGCCAATCCCCGGGCCACGCGGGCACGGATCTCGGTCGACGACACGTTCATCATCGGCAGCGGCACCGCCCGGTGCGGCAGGGCTTGCACCTCGGGGCTCGCCGCCATCGCCACGCCGGGCCGGTTCGCGACCGCGAGCGTGACACGCTGCAGCAGGTCCTGCCAGCGCACCCAGCTGTGCAACCCGGCGTACTGGTCCTGGCCGATCACCAGGAACCACTTGACGCCCGGTTCGGCGGCCTGCAGCGCGCGCACGGTGTCGAAGGTGTAGCTCGCGCCGCTGCGGCGCAGTTCGCAGTCTTCGAGCGCGAAGCGCGGTTCGTCGGCGATGGCCAGCCGCACCATCGCTGCGCGGTGCACGGCGGGCGTCAGGTCGCGGTGCTTCTGCCATTGGCGACCGGCCGGCACCCAGCGCAATTCGTCGAGGCCGAGTTGCGACAACGCCACACGGGCCAGCGCCACATGCGCCGCGTGCACCGGATCGAAGCTGCCGCCGAACAGCGCGATGCGCTTCAAGAGGGAGTCTCTTCCGCCCACGCGCGCGGGCGCAGGAAGTCGGTGTACAGCCGGGCTTCCGGCGTGCCGGCTTCGGGCGACCAGTTGTAGCGCCACTTCACCAGCGGCGGCATCGACATCAGGATCGATTCGGTGCGCCCGCCCGACTGCAGCCCGAACAGCGTGCCGCGGTCGAACACCAGGTTGAACTCGACATAGCGGCCGCGCCGGTAGGCCTGGAAATCGCGCTCACGCTCGCCGTACGCCGTCGCGTTGCGGCGCTGCACGATCGGCAGGTAGGCTGGCACGAAGGCATCGCCGACCGCGCGCAGCATCTCGAAGCTGCGCTCGAAGCCGAGCTCGGAGAAATCGTCGAAGAACACGCCGCCGACGCCGCGCGGCTCGTTGCGGTGCTTCAGGAAGAAATACTCGTCGCACCACTGCTTGAAGCGCGGGTACTTGTCGTCGCCGTAGGGCGCGAGCGCCTCGCGGTTGACGCGGTGGAAGTGCTGCGCGTCTTCCTCGAAGCCGTAGTACGGCGTCAGGTCCATGCCACCGCCGAACCAGGTGACCGGTTCGCCGCCTGCCGGCAGCGCGGCCAGCATCCGCACGTTCATGTGCACCGTCGGCACGTACGGGTTGCGCGGGTGGAAGACCAGCGAGACGCCCATCGCCTCGAACGGCGCGCCGGCCAGCTCGGGCCGGTGCTGCGTGGCCGACGGCGGCAGCACCTTGCCCTTCACGTGCGAGAAGCTGCAGCCGCCGCGCTCCAGCAGCGGCCCCTCTTCGACCAGCCGCGACAGGCCTTCGCCCTCGAGCTTGCCGCCGGGCTCGCGCACCCAGTGGTCGGTGACGAACGAATCGCCGCCCTCGGCCTCCATCGCGCCGATGATGCGCGATTGCAGGCCGAGCAGGTACTGGCGGACTGCGCCGGTGTCGCTCATCGCTTGATCGCTCGGTGGCCGATGTCCTTGCGGAACTGCATGCCGTCGAAGTGGATGCCCTGCAGCGCCTCGTACGCCCGGTGCTGCGCCATCTTGGTCGAATCGCCGAGCGCGGTGACGCACAGCACGCGCCCGCCCGAGGTCACGACGCCGCCGGCCACCGGCGCGGTGCCGGCATGGAACACCATCGCATCCGGTTGCTCGGGCGGCAGCCCGGTGATGGCATCGCCCTTGCGCGGGTCCAGCGGGTAGCCGCCGGCCGCCATCACGACGCCCAGCGCGACGCGCCGGTCCCATTGCAGCTCGACCTGGTCGAGCGTGCCGTCGGTCGCGGCCATCATCACGTCGAACAGGTCGCTCTTGAGCCGCATCATGATCGGCTGCGTCTCCGGGTCGCCCAGCCGGGTGTTGAACTCGATCGTCTTCGGCGCGCCGTCGTCGTCGATCATCAGGCCGGCGTACAGGAAGCCGGTGAACGGCGTGCCGTCGCGGGCCATGCCGGCGATGGTCGGCAGGATGATCTCGTGCATCACCTTGGCATGCACGTTCGGCGTGACGACCGGTGCCGGCGAGTACGCGCCCATGCCGCCGGTGTTCGGGCCGACGTCGGCATCCTGCAGCCGCTTGTGGTCCTGGCTGGTCGCGAGCGGCAGCACGTTCTTGCCGTCGCACATCACGATGAAGCTGGCTTCCTCGCCCTGCAAGAACTCCTCGATCACGACGCGGGCGACGCCGGCGTTGTGCTGCACGCCCAGGCGGTTGCCGGCCTCGGTCCCACCGAGGATCCAGTCGATCGCCTCGTGCGCCTCGGCCAGCGTCATCGCGACCACCACGCCCTTGCCGGCCGCCAGGCCGTCGGCCTTGATCACGATCGGCGCGCCGTGCTTGTCGACATGCGCATGCGCCGCCTTCGGGTCGTCGAAGGTGGCGTACAGCGCGGTCGGGATGCCGTGGCGCTGCATGAAGTCCTTCGCGAACGCCTTCGAGCTTTCGAGCTGCGCGGCCGCCTGCGTCGGGCCGAACACCCGCAGGCCGCGGGCGCGGAATTCGTCGACCACGCCGGCCGCGAGCGGCCCCTCGGGGCCGACCACCGTCAGCGCGACCTTCTCGGCCACCGCGAAGTCGGCCAGCGCCTTCACGTCGGTGATCGCCACATTCTTCAGCCGCGCATCGAGCGCGGTGCCGCCATTGCCGGGTGCGACGTAGACCACCTGCACCTTCGACGACTGCGCGAGCTTCCAGGCCATCGCGTGTTCGCGTCCGCCGGAGCCGATCACCAGAACTTTCATGCGTTCACTCTCATTCGCCGAGGACGGCGTTGTGGAAGACATCCTGCGTGTCGTCCAGGTCTTCGATCACGTCGAGCAGCTTCTGCATGCGCTGCGCGTCTTCGCCGGCCAGGTCGATGGTGTTCTCGGCGCGCATCGTGACCTCGGCCACCTCGGGCTTCAGCCCCGCGCCTTCGAGCGCCGCCTTGACCGCCTCGAAATCGACCGGCGAGCACAGCACCTCGATCGCGCCGTCGTCGTCGGTCACCACGTCTTCGGCACCGGCTTCGAGGGCGACTTCCATCACCTTGTCCTCGTTCGTGCCCGGCGCGAACACGAACTGGCCGCAGTGCTTGAACTGGAACGCCACCGAGCCTTCGGTGCCGAGGTTGCCGCCGTACTTGCTGAACGCATGGCGGATCTCGGCGACGGTGCGCACCCGGTTGTCGGTCATGCAGTCGACGATCACCGCGGCGCCGCCGATGCCGTACCCCTCGTACCGGATTTCCTCGTAGCTGACGCCTTCGAGGTTGCCGGTGGCCTTGTCGATGTTCTTCTTGATGGTGTCGGCCGGCATGTTGGCGGCCTTGGCCTTCTCGACCGCCAGCCGCAGCCGCGGATTTTCCTTGACGTCGCCGCCGCCCTGGCGTGCGGCGACCATGATCTCGCGGATCACGCGCGTCCAGATCTTGCCGCGCTTTTCATCCTGGCGCCCCTTGCGGTGCTGGATGTTGGCCCATTTCGAATGTCCGGCCATGAAGGCTCCTCTGAGGGCCCACGCCGGCAGCCGGGTGGGCAATGTTCTTGGATAGACTGCAATTTTACTTGCCTGCCCACCGGAGATCCCCATGGCCGAGCCGATACTGATCGCCAAGCACGACAAGGCGGCGTGTTTCCTGCTGCCGGCGCTGGCGAATCGCCATGGGCTGATCACCGGCGCCACCGGCACCGGCAAGACGATCACGCTGCAGACGCTGGCCGAAAACTTCAGCAAACTGGGCGTGCCGGTGTTCATGGCCGACGTGAAGGGCGACCTGACCGGCATCACGCAGGCCGGCAAGGTGGGCGACAAGCTGGCCGCGGTGCTGAAGGAACGCGGGCTCGACGCACCGGTGCCGGCCGCCTGCCCCGCGACGCTGTGGGACGTGTTCGGCGAGCTGGGCCATCCGGTGCGCGCCACCATCAGCGACATGGGCCCGCTGCTGCTGGCCCGCATGCTGGCGCTCAACGAGACGCAGGCCGGCGTGCTGAACCTGGTGTTCAAGATCGCCGACGACAACGGCCTGCTGCTGCTCGACCTGAAAGACCTGCGCGCGATGCTGCAGCACGTCGGCGAGAACGCGAGCCAGTTCACCACCGAATACGGCAACGTCAGCGCCGCCAGCGTCGGCGCGATCCAGCGTGGGCTGCTGCAGATCGACGAACAGGGCGGCGACAGGTTCTTCGGCGAACCGATGCTGAACATCGCCGACTTCATGCAGACCGTGGATGGCCAAGGCGTCGTCAACGTGCTCAGCGCCGACAAGCTGATGAACGCGCCCCGCCTGTACGCCACCTTCCTGCTGTGGATGCTGTCCGAGCTGTTCGAGCAGCTGCCCGAGGTCGGCGACCTCGACCAGCCGAAGCTGGTGTTCTTCTTCGACGAGGCGCACCTGTTGTTCAAGGACGCGCCGGCCGCGCTGGTCGAGCGCATCGAACTCGTCGTGCGGCTGGTGCGCAGCAAGGGCGTCGGCGTCTACTTCGTGACGCAGAACCCGCTCGACATTCCCGACACCGTGCTGGCCCAGCTGGGCAACCGGGTGCAGCATGCGCTGCGCGCGTTCACGCCGCGCGACCAGAAGGCGGTCAAGTCGGCGGCCAGCACGATGCGCGCGAACCCGGGGCTCGACATCGAGACGGCGATCACCGAGCTGGCGGTCGGCGAGGCGCTGGTCAGCCTGCTCGACGAGAAAGGCCGGCCGAGCGTCACGCAGCGCGTGTTCGTGCTGCCGCCGGGCAGCCAGATCGGGCCGATCACGCCGGCGCAGCGCCAGGCGCTGGTCGCGAACTCGCTGGTGGCCGGGGTGTACGAGAAGGCGGTCGACCGGGAGTCGGCGTACGAGAAGCTGAAGGGGCGCGGCGTCGCGAGCGCCGATGCGGGGCGGCCGGCGCCGACGTCGACCTCGTCGCCGTCGGCCACGTCCTCGCCGGTGCCCGCGCCGACCGGCGGTCAGCCGGCCGAGGCCGGCGGCGGCTGGGGCGGCATGCTCAACGACGTGCTGTTCGGCACCACCGGGCCGCGCGGCGGCAAGCACGACGGGCTCGCGCAGACGATGGCGAAGTCGGCGGTGCGCACGATCGGGACCAGCGTCGGACGCGAATTGATTCGCGGCGTGCTCGGCAGCCTGATGGGTGGCTCGAAGCGCCGCTAGGGATGACCGCCCCTCGGTCGACGAGTACGTCGACCGATCCCCCGAGGGGAACGATGGCCGCGGCTCCAAGCCCGCCTGCGCGGGCTTGGACGGCCAGAGTGCAAGTCGCGTCTCGCGGCTTGCGCGGGCCGGCTTGGGGCGGCCCGGCGCTCGGCCCGCCTACGGCAGCACATTGAGCTTGACCCCGGGTACCGCGGTGACGCGCGCTTCGCTGGTCACGCTGCCGATGATGCCGTTCGCGAAGAAGCTGTTCTGCGTGTCGGGCTCCAGCGCCGCGATCACCAGGTTGGCCAGCGGCTGGCTCAGCGGCACGTAGTAGCTGCCGATCGGCACGTCCATCAGCGCCTGCGTCAGCAGCACCTGCGCATGCACGACCGCGCCGCCGTCGGCGATGGTGCCGCGCACATCCTGCCGCGTGCCGGTCTGGCGTGCGGTCTCGGCATAGACCTCGCCCTGCATCACCCCCATCGCGGCCACCTGCTCGACCCGCACGCCCAGCGTGCGCAGCCGCATCACCGCGTCGCCCTGGTCCGCGGCCAGCCAGTAGCCACAGGCGCGCGGGCGGGTCTTCAGCGGCTGCAGTTCGAGCGCCGAATCCCAGTTGACCACCAGCGCCTTGTCGGCACCGGTCGCCGGGTCGAGCATCTGCAGCGTGTACTCGCTGGGCGTCGGGCCGGCCTCGACCACCGCATCGCCCTGGCAGGCCTTCGCCGCCACGTCGGCATCGACATACTGGCGCAGCTTCACCAGGTCGGCCGAGCGGTCGGCCGCGCTGCGCAGGAAGCTGCCGAGCGCGACCACGTGCGTCTGCACGCGCCGCTTCAGGTGCAGGCGGCCGATGCCGACGCCGCGCGTCTCGATCAGGATGCTGACCGCATTCTTCAGGCCGTTCACGTTGCGCCCGGTGTCGGGCTGCGTGCCGCCCATCGAGATCTTCTTGTCGTTCACGTCGACCGAGGTGGTGTAGTACCACTCGGCGCTCAGCCCCTGCTGCTTCAGGCTCGCGAGCATCGGCTGGCGGAACCACTCTTCCGACGCCTTGGTGATGAACTCCGGCAGGTTGGCGGTGGTGGCGTACTGCACCAGCGCATCGAAGCGCTGCACCGCGCCGAACTTCTCGAGGAAGCGGCCGACCACCGTGTATTCGTGCGAATCGACCACCAGCACCGGCTGGAAGTCGCGCACCAGCCGGGCCTGGGCCTGCGCCTCGGGGGTGCGCAGCAGCAGGTGGTCGCGGTTGGCGTCGATGCCGCTGGCGGTGACGCGGCGCTGCGCCTGCGCGCCGTCCGGGTTGGCGCGCGGCAGGATCACGACGTTGATGCGGTCCAGCAGGTCCTGCAGGCCGCCGCCGGCGAGTTCGCGCGCGAGCACGATCAGCGCCTCGCTGCCGGCCGGTTCGTCGCCATGCTGCTGGCCGACCAGCAGCACCGTCGGCCGGCCGCTCTTCAGCACCGCGGCGGGCGACATGTCGGGGTTGCGGGTGAACAGCACCGCCTCCAGCGGCACGCCGGCCTGCGAGCTGCCGAGCGGCAGCAGCGTCGCGTTGCGCCCGCCGTGCACGATCTCGCGCAGCACCGCCTGCAGCTCGGCATTGGTCGTGAAGCCGGCGTGGCCGGGCTGGAAGGCCGGCGTGCGGAAATCGACCGCCGGCTCCGGGAAGCGGGCGGCGACCAGGTCGTTGTACGGCGCGGGCTGCGCTGCGTCGGCCGACGCAGCGGGCGCGGCGGGCGCGGGGATGGGCGCCGGGGCGGTCGGGGTCGGCCGCCTGGCCGGTGGCATCTGCGGCCCGCCGGCGGGCGTCCACTCGGGCATCGGCGAACTGCATCCGAGCAGCGCGGTCACGGCCAGCAGCGACAGGCCGGCAGCGGCGCGCGACAGCGGGGTGGAAGAGGACATGCGGATCTCCGTGGGACGCAAAAGCGGCGGCGCCGACTATACGACCACGGCCCGGCCCCTCGCCGCGCGACCGGCCCGCTCGCGCCGCGGCGACCACCGCTCGCGCCGGCAGCGTGCGCTTCGTCGCACGCCGCTCGCCCGCCCGACGCCGCCGCGCGACAGTGCGTCCATCGAACCACCCGCTTGAGGAGACCCCCATGTTCACCGCCATCCTTCACCACACGCCGTCCTGGGTCTGGTGGCTGCTCGCCGGCCTGGTCGTGCTCGGCTGGTCGCAGTCGCGCGACCGCCTGCTGACGCTGCAGCGCGCGACGCTGCTGCCGCTCGGGATGGTCGGCCTGTCGCTCTACGGCCTCGGCTCGGCCTTCGGCTGGGGCGCCGAGCCGCTGACCGCCTGGCTGGCCGGCACGGCCGCCGCGCTGGCCGCGGTGCATGCCGCCGGCGGCTGGCGCGGCTTCGAATGGCAGGCTGCGGCGCGGCGCGTGTTCGTGCCGGGCAGCTGGATGCCGATGGCCACGATCCTCGGCGTCTTCAGCGTCAAGTTCGCGGTCGGCGTGATGCTGGCGATGCAGCCGGCGCTGCGCACCCAGGCCGCATTCATCGGCGCGGTCGCGTTGGTCTACGGCGCCTTCAGCGGGCTCTTCTTCAGCCGCGGCATCGCGAGCTGGCAGGCCGGCCGCCATGCACTGCGGGCGGGCCGCGCCTGATGCCCGTGCCCACCGACCTGCCCCACAATCCCGCGATGCCCGACACCGCGCCTGTCCACGAGTCCTTCACCGCCGGCGGCTTCGCCCGCCACGGGCTGATCGTGCTGGGCTTCAACACCTTCATCGGCATCGCGCTGGCGATCGGACGCGGCGGCGACTGGCGCATCCAGATGGTCTACGCGCAGTGCATCGGCCTGAGCATCTGGGCGCTGATGGATTTCGGCCGGATGGCCTTCCATCCCGATCCCGAGACCGGCTGGCCCAGGGGCTGGCGGCGCGCCGTGCTGCAGCTGGGGGCGGTGCTCGGCGGCTACCTGCTCGGCAGCACGCTGGGCGACGCGCTGTTCGGCCGGCCGCTGCTCGACATGTGGCGCGGCTCGCCGCGCATGCTGCTGAGCTACCTGCTGATGTGCCTGGCGGTCAGCGCCGGCATCTCGTTCTACTTCCATGCCCGCAACCAGGACCAGCTGCGCCTGCGCCAGCTCGCCGCCGCCCAGCGCGACATCGCCGAGCACCGGCTGAAGCTGCTCGAATCGCAGCTCGAGCCGCACATGCTGTTCAACACGCTGGCCAACCTGCGCGTGCTGATCGCGCTCGACCCGCCGCGCGCGCAGCAGATGCTCGACCAGCTGATCGCCTTCCTGCGCGCGACGCTGTCCGGTTCGCGGGCTGCGCTGCACCCGCTGTCGGCCGAATTCGCGCGCGTCGCCGACTACCTCGAACTGATGAAGGTCCGCATGGGCGACCGCCTGCAGACCGAGCTCGATTTGCCCGACGGGCTGGGCACGCAGGCGGTGCCGCCGCTGCTGCTGCAGCCGCTGGTCGAGAACGCGATCAAGCACGGGCTGGAGCCGCACGTCGACGGCGGCCGGCTGGTCGTCAGCGCGCGGCGCGATGGCGACGCGCTGGTGCTGAGCGTGCGCGACACCGGCGCCGGCCTGTCCGCGACGCCGGCCGACGGCACCCATTTCGGGCTGTCGCAGGTGCGCCAGCGGCTGGCGACGCTGCACGGCGAGGCCGCGTCGCTGAGCCTGCAGGCCGCGACCGACGCCGACGGCGGCACGCTCGCCACCGTTCGACTGCCCTGGAGCCCGACCTGATGAATGCCACCGACAACATGCCGGCCACCGCGCTGATCGCCGAAGACGAACCGCTGCTCGCCGCGAACCTGAAGGCCGAGCTGCGGGCGCTGTGGCCCGCGCTGCAGGTCGTCGCGAGCGTCGCGCATGGCGAGGCCGCGGTGCAGCAGGCGCTGGCGTTGCGGCCGCAGTTGCTGTTCCTCGACATCCGGATGCCCGGCATGAGCGGGCTGGAGGCGGCGCAGGCCATCGCCGAAGACTGGCCGGACGACGGCTCGCCGCTGCCGGCGCTGGTGTTCGTGACGGCCTACGACGAGTACGCACTGCAGGCCTTCGAGCAGGCCGCGGTCGACTACGTGCTGAAGCCGGTGCAGCCGGCACGCCTCGCGCAGACCTGCGCGCGGGTGCAGGCGGTCCTGAAGCAGCGTGCTTCGGCGGGCGGCGGCGCCATCGATGCCGCGCTCGGGCAGCTGCGCCAGCTGCTCGGCAGCGGCGCGCCGACGGCGCCGGCACCGGCCGCGGCAGCGCTGACGGTGATCCAGGCCGCCGTCGGCAGCGCGATCCACCTGGTGCCGGTGGCCGAGGTGCTGTACTTCGAGGCGGCCGACAAGTACGTGCGGGTCGTCACGCTGGAGCGCGAGTACCTGGTGCGCATCTCGCTGCGCGAGCTGCTGCCGCAGATCGACCTGCAGCGCTTCTGGCAGGTGCACCGCGGCACGGTGGTGCGGTCGGACGCCATCGCCACCGCATTGCGCGACGAGGCCGGCAAGATCACGCTGACCTTGCGCGGCCACGCCGACCGGCTCACGGTGAGCCGGCTCTACGCCCACCTCTTCAAGCCGATGTGATCAGCGGCGGTGGCCGTCGTGGTCGTGATGGTCGTGGTGGTCGTGGTAGTAGCCGCCACGGCCAGGCACGATCACCGGCACCGGCCGCCCCACCGGGTAGTGGTAGACGGGATACGGACGGTAGACGACCGGATACGGCCGATAGACCGGCCGCGGGCGGTAGACCACCACCGGAGCAGGCTGCACGTAGACGGGGGCCGGTTCGTAGTAGGCCGGCTGCACGTAGACCGGCTCGGCATAGACCGGCCCGCTCGACACGACGGTGGTCACCGGCGGCAGGTTGACGCCGATCGACCATTGGACATTGGCGGCATGCGCGCCGGCGGCGGACAGCGCGCCCAGCAGGGCCAGCGCGGCGATGAACGGGGTCTTGCGATTCAGCATCGTGAACTCCTTGTGATCCAGACGCTGCGATCGCAGCGTCACGGGTCTACAACGTCACAACACCTGCCTGCGAAGACCGGTTTCCGTGTCGATTGGTAAGCCGCAGGTTTCTGGAAGGTTAAGTTGGCCGACGTGGTGGGCTTACTGACGCGCGCGGTGCATCGCCAGTTCCAGCAAGGAGCGCAGGTCGCCGAGCTCGGTCAGCACCTCGAACGAGAAGCCGGCACGCCCGGGGCGGTCGCTCAGCAGCAGGTCGTCGAAGTACGCCGGCAGGTGGAGCGGCCGCTCCCACAGCGCGGCCAGCCGGTTGACGACGTGCGGATGCCGCTGGGCCGTCGTCAGCGGCTGGTAGCGTGGCGGCAGCGATGCGAGCCACTCTTCGGCAATGCCGCTGAGCCCGCCGAGCTGCAGCGCGCGCTTCGGCGGCGGCGGCCGGTGCGGCAGGCCGTGCGGCCCGTCCATCAGCGCCGACGGCGCGGTGGCCATCCAGCCGGTCTGGCTGGGCGAGAAATCGAACCCGAAGTTCGAAGGGCGCGGCGGTCTGTTCATGGCGCCGATTGTTCGACTGCGTTCCCTGGCTGAACAGCCCGCAGCGCCCCTCTGCTCGCGGGGGTGGATACAACCAGTCACAAGCTGGCGTGAGAAAAATCACGGCCCGACGATGGCCGCGGCGCCTGCAGGGGCGCGAACTACAATGAATTCACGTTTCGCAGCCCTGCGCAGCGCCTCCAACTCCTTGATTCCAAGCGCATTTCATGAGCGATCCCCACAGCAAGGCACCCGCTGGCGAGTCCGCCGCCTCCGACGTTCGGCCGACCAATTTCCTGCGGCAGATCATCGAGCGCGACCTCGACCAGGGACGCTACGCGGGTCGCCATTTCGCCGGCTCCCCCGGCGACGCCGCCCACCAGGCCAGCGGGCCGCTCGACGCGGCGCGGGTGCGCACCCGCTTCCCGCCCGAGCCGAACGGCTACCTGCACATCGGCCACGCGAAGAGCATCTGGCTGAACTTCGGGCTGGCACGCGACTTCGGCGGCGTGTGCCACCTGCGCTTCGACGACACCAACCCCGAGAAGGAAGAGCAGGAGTACGTCGACGCGATCATCGAACTCGTCACCTGGCTGGGCTTCGACTGGCGCAGCGACGTGAACGGCGCGCCGGTCGAGCACCTCTTCTACGCGAGCAACTACTTCGACTTCATGTACCGCGCGGCCGAGGCGCTGATCGGCGCTGGCCACGCCTACGTCGACGAGCAGAGCGCCGACGCGATGAAGGCCACCCGCGGCGACTTCAACACCCCCGGCACCGACAGCCCGTTCCGCAGCCGCACGCCGGCCGAGAACCTGGCGCGCTTTCGCGAGATGCGCGACGGCAAGCTGGCCGACGGTGCCGCGGTGCTGCGCGCGAAGATCGACATGGCGTCGCCCAACATCAACCTGCGCGACCCGGCGCTCTACCGCATCAAGCGCGCGACGCACCACAACACCGGCGACACCTGGTGCATCTACCCGATGTACACCTACGCGCACCCGATCGAAGACGCGCTCGAGCAGATCACGCACAGCATCTGCACGCTGGAGTTCGAAGACCAGCGCCCGTTCTACGACTGGCTGCTCGACACGCTGTGCGGCCTGGGCCTGCTGGCGCAGCCGCGGCCGCACCAGCATGAGTTCGCGCGGCTGAACCTCACCTACGTGATCACCAGCAAGCGCAAGCTGAAGCAGCTGGTCGACGAGAAGCATGTCGACGGCTGGGACGACCCGCGCATGCCGACCCTGGCCGGCCTGCGCCGCCGCGGCTACACGCCGGCGGCGATCCAGCTGTTCTGCGAGCGCATCGGCGTGACGCGCGACTACAGCTGGATCGACTACGGCACGCTCGAAGGCGCCTTGCGCGACGACCTGGAAGGCAAGGCGGCGCGCGCGATGACGGTGATCGACCCGGTGAAGCTGAAGCTCGTCAACTGGGCCGAGGTGTTCGGCAGCGACACCCACCTCGAGCCCTGCCATGCGCCGGCGCATCCGCACCGGCCCGAGCTCGGGCAGCGCGACTTCGGCCTCGGCCCCGAACTGTGGATCGAGCGCGACGACTACGCCGCAACGCCGCCGAAGGGCTTCTTCCGGCTGTTCCCGGGCAACAAGGTGCGGCTGAAGTACGGCGTCGTCGTCGAATGCATCGGCAGCGAAACCGGCGCGAACGGCGAGCCGGTGGTGCTGGCGAAGGTGATCCCCGACACGAAGAGCGGCACGCCGGGCGCCGACGCGGTGAAGGTCAAGGGCACGATCACCTGGGTCGGCGTGCACGACGGCGTGCCGGCCGAACTGCGGCTGTACGACCGGCTGTTCACCGAAGCGCAGCCCGATGCGGGCGGGCGCGACTACCTGACGGTGCTGAACCCGGGCAGCAAGAAGGTGGTGCAGGGCTTCGTCGAGCCGTCGCTCGCGAAGGCGCGGCCGGACGACAAGTTCCAGTTCGAGCGGCATGGGTACTTCGTGGCGGATCGCGTTGATTCCACCGCTGGAAGGCTCGTGTTCAACCGAATCACGAGCCTGAAGGACAGCTGGGGGAGATGACGACCCCTCGGTCGACGGGTACGTCGACCGATCCCCCGCGGGGATGCGGGCCGGCTTGGGGCGGCCCGGCGCTCGGCCCGCCTCTCGCTTATTCCACCACCTTGACCCGCTGCCCCACTGCCGGGTCCTTGCCTCCGCCGTAGACGCCGTTGATCAGCTTCAGCTGGGCCTCGGCCTGCGGCAGCGGCGACTGCTTCGCCAGTTCGGCGAACCCGCCGCGCGGGAACGGCACCGACTTGATCGTCCACGGTTTCGCCGCGGCACGGTCGGCTGCGGTCAGCGCGCGGAACGAGGCCTCGGCCTCCTTCAACCCGGCCGCATTGCGCTGCAGCGCGGCGGCATCCTTCGACGCCTGCAGCAGCACGAAGCGGTTGTTCTGCGGCCCGTCGACCACCGTCGCGACGACCGCGCGCGCCTGGCCCTGCTTCGTCGTCGCGGTGCCGGTGAAGCGGCTCGCCTTCAGGCCGTTCAGTTCGATCTTGTCGAACCGGCCCTGCGTCGGCTTGAAGACACTGCGCACGATCTCCTCGTGCGTGCTGCCGGCCTTGGCCGGCGCCAGCATCACCACCAGCCCGGCATCGCCTGCGGCATTGACCAGCGTGATGTCTTCGGCCGAGTTCTGCACCTTCCAGCCCTCGGGCGCCTTCAGCGCGATGCCCAGCGGCTCGTGGTAGAAGCTGCGACCGCGCGTCACTCCCTGTGCGCGGCTTTCGCCGAACGCCATTCCGGCGATCGCCTGCAGGTAGCGGTCGCGGCCTTCGTCGGCATACGAAGCGTCCTTCGCGTAAGTGTCGGCGATGGCCGTGATGTCGCGCAGGCGCTGGTCGTTGCTCGGGTGCGAGGCGAGCCAGTCGTTGCCGCCCGACGCGCTGCGTCCCTCGGCCTTCGCGGTGTCGGCCGCGAACTGCTCCTGGCGCTTCAGCACCTGGATCACCTCGACCATGTTCTTCGGGTCGTAGTGGTTGCGCACCAGGTACTCGGCGCCGAGCTGGTCGGCCTGCGATTCCTGGTCGCGGCTGTACGACGCGATGTAGCCGGCCGCGACGCTCTGCGACACCTGGCTGGCCACGTCGCCGATGCCCAGCACCGCGCCGAGCACCGTGGCCGCGACCACGCCGATGCCGGCGGTCTGCTGGCGCGTCGCACGCTGCGCGCCGTGGCGGGCGGTGACGTGGCCGATCTCGTGGCCCATCACGCCGGCCAGGTCGGCCTCGCTCTCCATGTAGGCCATGATGCCGCGCGTCACGTAGACATAGCCGCCCGGCAGCGCGAACGCGTTGACCTCGGGGCTGTCGAGCACGGTGAAGGTCCATTGCAGCTGCGCGCGGTGCGACTGCTTCGCCAGGCGCTGGCCCAGGTCGTTCACATAGGCCTGCACCGGCGCGTTGTCGAGCGCGGTGTATTCCTTCAGCACCTCCTGGTGGGCCTTCTTGCCTTCGGCGATCTCGGTCGGCTCGTCCATCACCGAGCGCTCGCTGCGGCCCGTCACCGGGTTGACGACGGAGGCGCAGGCGCCCAGCAGCGACGTGGCCAGCAACAAGGGGATCAGCAGACGACGCATGGCAGAAACCTTTCCGGGAGTGCGGCCGGATGGTAGCCGCTGTGCCGGCGCTGTCCCCACGCTTGCAGCGCCGCGGGCGGTGGCGTACTGTCCGTGGATCAGTCTCCAGGAGTTTCACCATGCGCTTCGGATCGATCATCGGGTGGGCCGCCTTTGCGGCATGCGTGGCAGGACCGGCCGCCGCGGCGGGCTCGGCCGACGTGCAGTTCAAGCAGCCGGAACGCTTCGTCGATGCCGGCGAAACGCCGCGCGACCGCGACATCAACCTGCGCCTGCTCGCCGACCAGTTCCAGGCGCTCGCCGCGCAGCACCTGCCGGCCGGCCAGTCGCTGCAGGTCGAGGTGCTCGACGTCGACCTGGCCGGCGACCTGCGGCACACCCGGCGCGGTGATCTGCGGGTGGTGCGCGACGACCACGACAGCGCGCGCATCTGGCTGCACTACGCGCTGGTGTCCGATGGGCGCACGCTGCGCTCGGGCGACGTCGCGCTCAGCGACCTGTCCTCGCGCAAGGCCCCGGGGTTCGGCACCGACCGCAGCGCGCTCGGCCGCGAGAAGGCCTTGCTGGCGAACTGGTTCACCCAGGAATTCGGCGCGGCACGGGCCGCCGCGAACTGACCCGCTGCAGGCTGGCAGAGCTCACAGCCGCGGCTGCGTGGTCGGCCAGTCGTCGTGGCGGTCGGACGGGCCGTCGCCGGCCACCAGCGTGTTGCCCATGCCGAGCAGTTCGCGGGCCTGCTGCAGGCTGATCAATTCGTCGCGCGACATCCGCGCGTGGCTGCGGTGGCGCTCGATCTCCCACACCAGCTCGATCAGGTGGCGCTGGGTCTGCGCCGAGCGCACCTTGCCGTGCGTCAGCGCGGCGAACAGCGGCGCATCGATGCGCAAGGTGTCGATCAGCAGTTCACGCACCTGGGCGATCAGCTGCTGCTCGGAAGACGGCTTCTCGATCCGCGGCGTCATCGGCGGCAGGTCTTCGGGCGGCCTGGCGCGGCCGCGACCCAGCGCCTTGTTCAGCACCGCCGTCATGCCGCCGGCCGCGGCGCGGGCACCACCGGACTTCCGGGACGGCTTCGACGTCGCGGCCAGGGCCGGCTCGGGCGGCGACCACACCGCTTCGCGGGGCTCCTGCGACAGCGGAATCGTGTCGGACCAGGCGACCGCGTCCACCAGCTGCACCTCGTGCGCCGGCTCGGGCTCGCGAGGGTGCCGCGCCAGCGGCTGCGCCGGCTGGAGCGCCAGCGGCTCGTCGACCGCGGCATGCGGCGATGGCGGTGCCACCGGTTGCGGCGGCAGCATCGAGGTGGTCGACAGGCGGGCGGGATCGATCGGCGCCACGTCGGTGTGCTCGTCGAGGGCGAGCGGCTCGATGTCGGCCGCGGCCTCGGGCGCGACCCAGACGGCCGGTGCGGCCGGTTCGCGCGCCACGGGCTGAAGCACCTGCGGCGTCGGCACGTCGAGCGCGACGCTGGTGAGCGTCGGGGCGTCGAGCGCGCCCGAGCCGCTGTCGATCGCCTCCGCCGCTTCCGGTTCCTCGGGCAACTCGACCAGGCCGAGCCGCACCAGTTCCTCGAAATGCCCGGTCTGCGCGCCGGCCTGGTGCGCCAGGCTCAGCACCTCGGCCAGCGTGCGGCGGCCGTCCACCAGGAACAGCACCGTGCGGTGCCGCTGACCGAGCCGCTGCGTGCGGGTGCGCAGCTCGTCATGGCCGCGCGAGGTCTTGGTGGGAACGGTGGGCACGGGCATCTGGATCACGAGGTCGAAGGCACCATTGTGGCGCGAGATCTGGTAACCGTCAGTGGTCACTTCGCTCGCTCGCACAGCGGGTTGAAGGCCGCATCGGGCGGCACTCTTCCCTGTCATCGGCCCCTCTGCGTCGGCCTGTAGGGCCAGGCGGCGCCGGTACACACCCGGTTTCAATCGGCACGTTTCGGCGCGTGCCTCGGAAGCTCAGAAACGGCTGCGCGCCTTGCGTTTGTCGAGTTCGAGCAGCTGGTTCTTGATCAGCGACTGCAGCACGCGCAGGTTCGCCTCGGTCAGGCTGATCACGCTGGACGGGTCGTCGTCGTGGTTGGTCACCGTCTGCACCACGGCGTCGATCCGCAAGTGCACCAGGCCGTGCACGTCGTGCGCCATGGATTTCACGCGCTGGATTTCGATGTTGTGGGTCTTCATGAACGCTCTCCGCAGGCCCGCTTGCCGGGCCGAGGGCGGCAGGGTACCGCAGCACCGGCCATGTCGGACACAAACATGCAGAAATGATGCAGACCGACCTCGCCGTTTCTCCACAAAGCGCTCCTACCTTAGCCGCTGCGTTCAATCCCTCCCCGCAACGTTCTCTGGAGCTTCCACCGTGACCCCAACTCCTTCGCGCGCCGTTCAACTCCTCCGGTCCCTGTTGCAGGTGGGACCGCTGCTCGTGCTGGCCGCCTGTGGCGGCAACGGGTCGTCGTCATCGAGCAGCACTTCGTCCAGCGGAAGCTCGTCGGGTGACAGCACCGCCACGGTACCCGGGGCGCCGACCCTCTATGCGACCTCTGTCGCCGATCGCAAGGCCACGCTGGGCTTCACCTCACCGACCGACACAGGCGGTGCGACCGTCACTTCGTTCGAGGCCACCTGCGCCACGAGCAGCTCCGACACCCACACGAAGACCGGCAGCACCAGTCCCATCACCGTTGACGGCCTCACCAACGCAACGTCCTATGACTGCACGGTGAAGGCCGTCAACTCGCTTGGAAGCGGCGATGCGTCGGTATCGAAGTCGTTGGCTCCGACAGCGACGCCCGACACCACCGACACCACCGTGCTGCCGCTCGGAGACAACCTGATGGTGACCGCGGCACCGGCCAGCACGGCTAGAGGCTATCTCTATTCCTGCTCGACACCGGATTCGAGCCAACCGGGTACCACCAACAAGGGCCCCTGGTTCAACGGCGACGGCACGACCTGGAACCTCGCCACGAAGCTGCCCTACGCGGTCGAAGGTGCCGAAAGCTGGGCGTCGAGCTTCGCAACCACCATCGTCAGCAGCTTGCGGAGCATCACATTCAATGGCGTCCCCAGCCACGGTACCGGCCAGTTCCCGATCACCTCGGCAACGAGTCCGATGGCCTCGCAATACGACACCAACGGCAACAAGATCGTTGCAGCGTCAACCACCTGGACCGGCTTGAAGACCAGCCCCACGGTCAACAGCACACCGACCTGCCTCGGCAAGGGTGCGATCGGTGTCTTCCTGACGGGCGCCCGCCTGTTCGCCGCGATGGACGCCAAGGGACGCGACGCCCGCGCCTGGGAAGTCACGGATGCCTGCGAAGGCCACCCGGCACCGGGGAACAACTACCACTATCACAGCATGCCGACTTGCGGGTTCGCCGCCGATACCGCCAGCCAGCATTCCGCGCTGATCGGCTATGTCGCCGACGGTTTCGGCCTGTACGGCAAGCAAGGTGACAACGGCAAGATATTGACCAACGCCGATCTCGATGAATGCCACGGTCATACCGACACCGCAGTGCCGCAGTACCACTACCACGCCACAGAGCAATTCCCCTACACGGTGGGTTGCTACCGCGGCACGCCGATCTCGAGCCACAACTGACCGGCCGGCATCGAGCCGCACGCGTGATGCGCCGCATCGCTGTCGCTTGCATCAGCCTCGCCGTCATGACGGCGGGCGCTGGGGCCTTGGCTCTGTGGGCCGACTGGCATCGCCCCGATTCGGTCCTGGCGCACGACACGCTGCCGTTCTACGCATCGGCGGACCTGCGCCCGCGCTGGGATCGCGTCTCGTCGGTGCTGCGGGTCAACGACTTCGAGTTCACGGATCACCGCAACGCGGCCGTCGACGAACGGGTGCTCGACAACGGCACGACCGTCGTCAACCTGTTCTTCGCTGGCTGCGTGTCGGTGTGCCCGGTGTCGATGGACCTGCTGCGAACCCTGCAGGCGAGCCTGGGGGCGCAGGCGCCGCGCTTCATGTCACTGACGGTGTCGCCGCTGACGGACGACGCGCGTGCGCTGGCCGACTACCGCGGCAAGTTCGGACTGCCCCAGGAGTGGGTGCTGCTGACCGGCCAACCGCAGGCCGTCGAGGCCTGGGCGCGGCACAGTCTGTACTCCGACATCACGAAGCTCGGCCCGGACGGCCTGCCGCCGCACACCGAGCGCGCGTTCCTGATCGACCGCCGGCACCGCATCCGCGGCCTCTACGACGCGCGCTCGCCGCACGAGATGGTGCGGCTGCGCTACGACATCGCCCGGCTGAAGCAGGAGGAGGCTCCCGCCGGCGATCAGTCGATCTCGAGTTCTTCGCCGTCCGAGGCCGCAGCCGTCGTCAGGCGATAGCCCTTGCCACGGATGGCCACGATTCGCACCGAATCGGCACCGACCTCGCGCAGCCGCTGGCGCAGCCGCGACACATGCGCATCGACGACACGCGTGCCGCCGATGCGGCCCACTTTCGTTGCCGGAATCACGGCTTCGATGTCGGCCCGGCTGACCGGATGCGGTGCCCGGTCGAGCAGCAACTTCAATGTGTACAGCGACGAGATTCCGAGCGAGAACGGCACGCCTCGCACCGTGCAGGTCAGGCTCGCGGTGTCGACGGTCAGCCCGGTGTCGCCGATCGAATCGTCGACACGAGCGACGCGACTCTTCTGGATCCGTTGCCCGGCATGCCGGATCAGCACGGCCAGTGCATCTTCATGGGCCAGGTCGCCCCAGACGTGATCGAAACCGAGTTCCAGCGCAAGCAGATGCACCAGGCTGCCGAAGGCCGGGCCGTACAAGGCCACCGACGACACGCCTGCGTCGCGCAAGGCCTCGAGCACGGCGCCGAGCGGGACATCGAGGCCGTTGGCCGCAACGATCGCGAGCCGGGCCGGGCCGGTGCGAGGCGCCTGCACGATCACTTCAGGCACCGAGGCCACCACGCACGGCCGGCCGAGGTTGGCGCAGACCCGGCGGAACCTTGCACGGTGCCGCTCGTCCTGTGCGACGACGAACACGGTGTCTTCCGGCAACGCCGTCGGCATGTCGATCGGCGTCTCGGTGAACGTGTCGATCGCGCGTTCCGTTGCGTCGACATCCTCGACGCGGGACGAGGCGTCGGACGCGGCGCCCACCGGGTCCGCGCGGGCGAGGCTCAGCAGGAGAGGCTGCTCATCGGCGCGCGGACGCGAGGTATCCAAGGTATTGGTCATGAAAAGCTCGATCGATAGCGGCAATCTCACGCCCCGCAGGCAAGACCATCCGGTGACCAGCAAGGCAACGCTGCCTGGGCTGCGTTGCCCGCCTGGGGGAGGGAGATCGTCTGTTGGCGGCCCTTTTCGTCGGTGCGGTACTGGTAGCCCGCCATCGGTCCATGGCCGATGGCATCGAGCGTGTAACCACCTCCGTCGCCCCTGAGTGAGCAATGCACCGAGAAATGTTCCACCTCGGTATCCGGAACTGCACATTTCCCGCCGGCTCCGTAGCGCTGGTTGCGTTGGAAGGCCTTTTCCATCTTGATGCCGGCCACCGACAGTTCCATCAGCGCAGGCATGGCGCGCGACTTCCGGACCTGGGCGCTGTACCCGGGGAGCGCCACCGCCACGGTCACCAGCGCGACGGCAAGGACGACGCTCAGTTCGACAAGGGTGAAGCCGCCGGAAATCGAATGGGTAGAAGCCATGGTTGCAATTTGTTGCGAGTGAGCAGGCCCGAATGATCGGCGTAACAGAATGCGAATGCCACCCACAAGTGCCCGTTTCGAGGGCGGCAAATGTCAACGATTGCGAACCCTCGTTGCCAAGTCGAGGCCTCTGCACCGAGCATGCACAGACCTGCGCTTTGGACCCTGTCATCGCGCCGGCCCGCGCCGACAACACCGACATCACCCCACGATCAGAAGATTCCTGCGATGCGCTTGCGAATGGTTCATCAATTGGTGCTGCTGCTGCTGGCGACCGTCGGTCTGTCGGTGCTCTGCGTCGTCGTCGGCGCGCTGCTCGGCCTGAGCGGCGGCGCATCCGACTATGTCCACGATCGCGAGTCGCGCCGGCTGAATCGTTTTGCGGTCTACGTCGGCGAGCAGGCGAGCGACCGCGGCGGCCTGGCCGCGGTGGCTTCCGACTTCGACGGCATGCGCAGGCTGATCGACGGCTTTCTCGCCCACGAGGGCGATCCCCGGGAGCCGGACCCCGGTGTCCAGGCCAGCCGCGTCCGGCAACCCGGCTTCGCGGGCCGCATCCGGATCCTCGACACGAGCGGCATGCAGATCGCCGGCAGTCCGGCCGAGCCGAGCGGCCGCACGCTGCGCCGCGAGATCCTCGTCAACGGTCGTGCGGTGGGCACGGCCTTGCTGGATCTCGGCGGGCGCACCGGCGAATCGGACACCGATGTCCTGCAAAGCCAGTACCAGGGCGTCGCGGTCGCCGCCTTCGTGTCGCTGGCCGTCTCGATGGCCCTGGCGGTGCGTGTTGCCCGTCGATGGAGCCAGCCGCTCGGCGCGCTTCAGGAGGTCACGCGCAAGCTCGCCGCCGGCCATTTCGAATCGGCCGAGCCGTCGTTCGACGGCCCGCAGGAGATCGTGCAGTTGTCGCACGACGTGTCGGCGATGGCGACCTCGCTGCGCCGCCTGGAGCTGACCCGGCGCCAGTGGATGGCGCAGATCTCCCATGAGCTGCGCACGCCGCTGTCGGTGCTGCAAGGCGAGATCGAATCGATGGAAGACGGCGCACGCGAACCCAACCGCGCCCTGGTGATGAACCTCGGCGAGGAAGTCCGCCACATGGTGCGCATCGTCGACGACCTGCACCTGCTGGCGGTCGCCGACCTCGGCAGCCTGCCTTGCCACAAGGTCGATCTGGATCCGCTGGACACGCTGGAATACGTCGTCGCGAAGCTCGTCCGCCATCCGTCGCTCGACGGCCTGGAAGTGGAGGTGGCTGCCGCCGCGCCGCGCATGCTGCGGGCCTCGTGGGATCCGGTGCGCATCGAGCAGGTGCTGCGGAACCTGTTGACCAACAGCGGCCGCTACACGACCCGCCCGGGGCGCGTGCGCGTGTCGTGGGCGCTGGGCGAGGACGACCGGCACCTGCGGCTGACCGTCGAAGACTCGGCGCCCTGCGTCGAGCCGGCCGACATCCCCCACATCTTCGAGCCGCTCTTCCGCGGCGACCGGTCCCGCCAGCGCAGCGGAACCGGCAGCGGCCTGGGTCTCGCGATCGTGCGCGCCATCGTGATCGCCCACGGTGGCACGGTCGACGCCAGCCCGTCGACGTGGGGAGGCCTGGCCATGCAAGTGATGCTTCCGGTGAAGGCGCAGCGGCAAGGAGCCTCCGCATGAACACTTCGATGGACACCACCCCGATCCTCATCGCCGAGGACGACGTGAAGATCGCCGACATGCTCGGCAACTACCTGCGTGCGCAAGGCTGGCAGACGCTGGTGGTCCACAACGGCGTCGCAGCGGTGAACGAGGTGCGCATGCAGCGTGCATCGATCCTGCTGCTGGACCTGATGCTGCCCGGGCTCGACGGCCTCGAAGTGTGCCGCTCGATCCGCGAGTTTTCCTCGGTGCCCATCATCATGCTGACGGCCCGCATCGACGAAGTCGATCGCCTGCTGGGGCTGGAAGCCGGCGCGGACGACTATGTCTGCAAGCCGTTCAGCCCGCGTGAGGTCGCGGCGCGCGTGAAGGCGCAATGGCGTCGCGTCACCGGCCAGTTCCGCACCATGTCGCACGGCGGCTTCGACGTCAACGAGGCGGCGCAGCGCATCCTGTGGCAGGGCCGCGCGCTCGACCTGACGACCTCCGAATACCGCATCCTGCGCGCACTGCTGGTTCGCGCCGGCGCCATCCTGTCGCGCGCCCAGCTGCTCGACGCGGTGCGGCAGGACTTTCGCGACACCGCCGACCGCACCGTCGACAGCCACATCCGCAACCTGCGTCGCAAGCTCGAGGAAGTACGACCTCAGGGCTCGGGCATCGTCGCGGTGTACGGCGTCGGCTACCGCTTCGACCCTTGACGCGTCAACCCCGTGCGTGTCCTGCCAAAAGAGACCCGTTTTCAGGTATGTTCAAACTCACGGACCGGCCTCGCAGGCCGGCCGCTTCCTCCGGGGGACCCGATGAAAGTCGCAATCGTTGACGACGATCCTTCACAGGTCGACTTGATCTCGCATGCCATCTCCAGCCTCGGGCACGATTGCCAGGGATTCGAGCGCGGCCAGGCACTGATCCGGCAGATGCGGCGCGACACCTTCGATTTCCTGGTCCTCGACTGGCACCTGCCGGACATGACCGGACCGGAAATCGTGACCTGGGTTCGAAACAAGGTCGAGCACCGCATCCCGATCCTGTTCGTGACGAATCGCAATGAAGAGCGCGACCTGATGGACGCATTGGCCAACGGCGCCGACGACTACCTGACCAAGCCGGTACGGGTCGGCGAACTGGCCGCGCGCGTGAACGCGCTGATGCGCCGCAGCTACCCCGCGGCCACGAGCGAAGTCGAATCCTTCGGCCGCTACAGCTTCGACACCCGGCGGCGCGTGCTGTCGATCGACGGACATGCCATCGAGTTGAAACAGAAGGAGTACGAGCTGGCGCACTTCCTGTTCCACAACGTGGGCCGCCTGTTGTCGAGACAGCACCTGCTCGAGAAGGTGTGGGGCGTGAATCCGGAGATCTGGTCGCGAAGCCTGGACACGCATGTCTCGAACCTTCGCAACAAGCTCGGCTTGCGACCTTCTTCCGGCTATCGGCTCAGCGCCGTCTATGGCGTGGGATACCGGCTCGAGACGCTGGACGAGGCCGCGGTGGTCGGGGCGGCCGGGACCGCCAGGGCAGTCGGGGCAGTCGGCGTGGGCCCCGAATCCAGCCCGCCGGACTGAAGGCGGGGCAGGTACAGGCTCATCGTCAGCCCTTGCGTGGTGGCACGGCGCTGACGCAGCATGCCGCCGTGGCGGCGTGCCACCAGCGCGGCGAACCCGAGCCCGTAGTCGCCCTCCGCCGGCAGCACCGGCACGCCATCGCCGGCGTTGCCGGTCCGGCTGCCGGCGAGATCGACACCGCCATCGACGGCCTCCGGCGTGGCGCCGTGGTCGGTCACCTCGAAGGCCGCACCGGTGCCGCTGCAGACCACATGGCATTGGATGCTGGCTCCTCCCGGGCTGCGCCCGAGCGCGTGTCGGAGCAAATGACCGAGCGCCCGCTGCAGCAGTTGCGCATCGCCGACGACATGCACCGGTACCCCGCCGGGCTGGGGACGGCGGATCGCGACCCGGCGCTCGCGTGAGCGTTCCCACAGATCGTCGACGGCCTCGGCTGCCACCTCGTTCAGGTCGAGCGTTTCGCTGCGCAGCTCGGTTTGCTGCGCCCGCACATAGCGAACGAAGTTGTCGGCCATCGACAACGCGGCGATCGCGTTGTTTTCGACCTGCGACAGCAGATCCGCTTCGTTCATCGCCCCCTGGCGCAACCGCCACAGCTCGACCACGCTGAGGATGGTGGAGTGCGGCGCGCGCAAGTCGTGGTTGAGCAGGCGAAGCGCCGCGTCGAGCTGCTGCCGAGCGAGTTGCTCGGCGGTGCAGTCGCGCACCGAGACCGTCCAGCCCGACACGCTGCCGAACACGCCGAATCGCGGCGTCGCCCGCACGATCAGATGGCGCTGTTGCCGGTCCTGCGATTCGCATTCGAAACCGTGTTGCGGCGCATCTCCCGGCGGCCATACCGCCGCCCGGTCGCTGAGGCGGACCGTGCCGCTGAAGAGATCGGCGATGTCCCGCCCCTGCAGCCGATCGCCGGGCGGGCCGTTGAAGCAGGCCTGCGCGGCAGCGTTCGCGTGGTCGATGCGCCCGGCGGCATTCAGCAGCAGCATCGGGCCGAGATGGGCGTCGGCGACGGCACGACGCTGGCGCTGCGGGCTCAGCATCGGGCCGTTGCGGCCCAGTGCGGACAGATGCTGCAGAAGCCGTTGCCAGCCGCCGTGCCGCACCGGCTCGGCACCCTGGGTGGCGGGCAGGTGGTCCGGGCGTGACGATGGGGCTGACATGAGTTCATTGTGGGCGGAGCCCTCGGCGCATTGCAAGGCCGGATCGATGCGTTTGCCGGCGACCTGAGCGCTTCAATCGCCAACAACTGTCAACTCGCCGCGGCGCCTCGCGGCGAGCCGGAATAAGTCACGGGTCACCGCAACAGCTGGCCCGCTGCAATGCCGAAATGGCGTGCACGATGCCTCTCCGTCGCGCCTCACTCGCCCGTCCGCGGGCGTTCCCATGACCATCGACCTGTCGTCCACGCTCGCTGCCCTGCCCGCGCCGCCCACCCCGGCCGGACGGCGCTTCCGCCCGCTTGTGTTGCGCACGCTCGTCGCCATCGCCGTGAGCTGCCTGGTGTGCTCGACACTGTCGCTCGGGTTGCAGGCCTGGCTCGCGTTCGACGCCCAGGTCGACGACGAACGATCGATGGCACGCGACATCGCCGCCACGCGCCTGCCCCGCCTCGCCGATGCGCTGCGCCGACGCGACGGCAGCGCGATCCAGCAGGAGCTCGACCTGATCTCCCGCTACCCGCGCGTGGTGAACGCGCGGCTGTTCGCCGAGACCGACGCCACCTACGCCGCCGGGGCGCCATCCGACCTGCCCGGCGCGCCGCAAGGCGTGCTGCACGACGTGCTGCCGCGCGCGGCGCTGCACGGCGTCGAGATGCCGATCGCGGCGGCAGGCGCCGACCCCACGACGCTCGGCCGGCTGGAGCTCGACTTCGATCGCAGCGGCCTGTCGGCCGAGATGCGGCGTAGCGTCGCCAGGACGGCCGTTGCGATCGTGCTGCCGGCCGTGCTGCTGGGGCTGCTGGTGGCCTGGATGCTGCACCGCGACATCTCCCGCGGCCTGCGCCTGATCGCCCGGCAGGCGGCGTTGCTGAAGCCCGAAGAACTCGGCCCGCTGCCGATCTGGCCACGTCCGCAGCGCCGCTGGCGCGACGAGATCGACCTGGTGGCCGACAGCTTCCAGCAGTTGCACCGCGGCATCGCACGCTATGTCGGCGAGCGCGACCGCGCGTTGCAGCGGCTCGGTGCCGAGCGCGACCGCCTCGAGAACGCGGTGCAGCAGCGCACCGCCGACCTGACGCGCCTGAACCGCGTGCTCGAATCGGCCTCGCGCCTGTCGGCCCGCCTGATCTACCTGCCGCCCGATGCCTATCCGCTCGCGCTCCGGATGGCGCTGGCCGACATCGCCGAGCTGCTCGGTGCACGCGCCTGCGCGCTGGCCGAACGAGGCGAGGCCCGCCGCTGGACCTGGACCTTCAGCGGCGGCACAGGCGCCTGCCCGGCCGAAGGCACCGAACTGCCGCCGCTGTTCCCGGTCGACGGCTGGCAGATGCAGTGGTGCACCGAGAGCAGCGACTGCCACGAATCCCGCGCGCTGCTGCATGGCTGCGCGGCCGGCTCGCTGCAGGTGTGCCGGCACGATGCCGCCGACAGCGGCCAGCTGCTGGCCTGCCTGGACCTGCCGCAGGCGGTCGAGGAACGCGAGATCGCGCTGATCGCGAAGCCGCTGTTCGGCGCACTCGCCCGCTGGCGCGATCTGGCGCAGCTGGAGCAGGCGCGCCGCGAGCTGCTGCACCAATCGCGCAGCGATGCGCTGACCGGCCTCGCGAACCGCCGCGCGTTCGACGAACGCAAGCTGGAGGAAGTCCGCCGTGCCTGGCGTTCGCAGCGGCCGCTGACGCTGGTGATGGTCGACATCGATCACTTCAAGCGCTTCAACGACCGCTACGGGCACGCGGCGGGCGACGACTGCCTGGCGCGCGTCGCGCGGGCAATCGGCGCCGCCTTCGAGCGCGGCGGCGAATGCGCGGCCCGCATCGGCGGCGAGGAGTTCGCGGTCCTGCTGCCCGACGTCAGCGCGGACGACGCCGAACGCCGCTGCGAACGCATCCGCCAGACCCTCCACCACATGGCGATCCCGCATGCCGATTCGCCGCTCGGCTTCGTCACGGTCAGCATGGGCATCGCGACGCTGTGCATGACCGAGCGCCCGCCGCCCGACATCGCCTTCGACCGGCTGCTGAAGCGGGCCGACATGGCGCTCTACGGCGCGAAGTCGGCCGGCCGCGACGGCATCGTGATGCTGATGTGAGCGTGATGCGCTTCAGTGCCTTGCCCAAGGCGCGATGAACTCGAGCAGGCGCTGCCGCGAGCGCTGCAGCGCGTCGGGGTTGCCGCCGACGTGCACGCCGTCGCCCGGATGCAAGCCGTTCGGCACCTCCGGGCGCAGGCGCACCGGCGCATGCGAATCGAAGCCGTGGTACGCCCCGGCATAGCCCTCGATCTGCACCGCCGGGGTTCCCGCGCCGCTGTCGAGCGCCGCCCGCGCCGCGAGCGCATGGCAGGGCTCGGCGGGCGTCCAGTCGTCGGCCTCGCCGACCAGCACCAGCAGCGGCGCCGACGGCTGGTAGCCGCGCCGCAGGTCGGCCTCGCAACCGGGGTAGAACGCGACGGCGAAGGCCGGTCGCAGCGGTGCCTCGCGCACCTCGCGCTGCCGCAGGTTGGTGGCCGACAGCACGGTGCTGCCGCCGTTCGACCAGCCGACGAGGCCCAGCCGCTGCGCATCGACGTCGGGCCGCTGCGCCAGCCAGTGCAGCGACGCGAGCGCGTCGAGCCGGCGATTCGCCTGCGTCACCTGCCGCGTGCCGACGCGCTGCGTGCACAACTCGGTCTCGCCGCGCGGCGTCAGCGAATCCACCACCAGCGCATGCATGCCTTGCTGGTTGAACAGCTGCGCGTACTCGCGCATGCGCTCGCCGAGCCGGCCGCGGTGGTCGTACGGGCCGCTGCAGCCGTGCAGCAGCACGACCGCGGGCGCCTGCCGCCTGTCGACACCGAACCACCAGGCCTTCAGCGTGACGACCTGGCCGCCGCGGCGGTCCAGGCTGTCGAAGGCCACCTCGGTCTGCGCCTGCGCGCCCAGCACCGCGGCGCAGCCCACGGCCGCCAGCAGGCGCCGCCAGCGCGGCGCGGCGCGGCTCATGGCGTCCTCACGCCGTCCGGCGCGATGCCGGTCGCCGCCGGCATCGGCGCGAAATTCAGCGCCTGCGTCCCCGGCGCGGCGCTGAGCGTCGTCACCGAGCCGATGCCGAAGTCCTGCGAACCGCCGACGCGCCGGTAGCGCCATTGCATCTGGGTGCGCCAGGCGCCGGCGCGTTCGATGCTGCGTTCCACCTGCAGCTGCACGCGCGCGCCCTTGCCGGTCAGTTCGCCGGTCACCTCGACCACCGCCAGCCGCAGCCCCGGTCCGGAGACCCGCTCGGCCCACACCGTGCAGCGCGAGCCTTGCGCGGCCACCAGCAGCACCCGGCTGTCGCTGCCCGGCGCGGCCAGCACCGTGCCGGGCTCGCCGGCGAGCAACTCGTCGGTGGAGCCGCGCATCGGGTCGACCGGCGAGAAGCCCTGCGCGAGCGCCCAGTCGACCGCCGCGGCCGGCTGGCCTTCGGTCTGGATGCAGGCCTCGCGGAACAGGCGCGCCACCGCGCGCGGGTCGGCCCACAGCGAGCGCAGCGGCGCGGTCTCGGGCGCCGGTTCGGCATCGGCGGGCGGCGTCGTCAGGGGCGTGATCAGTTCCGCCGCCGATTTCACCGGGAAGGTCACCGCCGGCTCGATCACCGACGGTGCCACGGACTGCGCCACCGACAGCCCGGGCAGCGCCACCCACAACGCAAGCATCGCCGCCTGCCCGATGTCCGCCATGGCGGACCGATTGCCTCTGACCATTCTCACGCCCTGCCCTTCCGTTGCTGCCGCATTGCCCGCGTTGCCGAGGGCGCGATGGTCGCACACGCCGGCGGCGGGCAGCGCCGAGCGGCTGACTGAAGAGGTGCAGCGGTACGCAGCTTGACCGGCGTGGGTGACTTGATGCGAGAGGGCGAGTAATCTGGGGCCCTTCGTTCCGGCCCTCACCGATGGCAACGCTCATCCCTTCGATCGGAACCTGTGTCTCCCGCATGACCCAGGGCGAGCGCAGGCTCGCCGAGCGCCTCGAGCAGAAGCTCGACGACGACTACCTGCTCTGGTACGACGTCCCCATCGGGCCGAAGCAGGCACACCCTGATTTCGTCGTGCTGCACCCGCGGCGTGGATTGCTGATCCTGGAGGTCAAGGACTGGCGGCTCGACACCATCCGCCAGGCCAACCGGCAAAGCTGGGAGATCGTGCCCGGCGGCCAGCCGAAGAGCGTGATCAACCCGATCGAGCAGGCCCGCCACTATGCGCATCAGGTGGTCGACGCTCTCTCACGCGACCGGCATCTGGTGACCAGCGACGGCCACCGGCAAGGATCGCTGGCCTTCCCGTGGAGCTATGGCGTCGTGTTCACCCACATCACGCGCAACCAGTTCGACACGGCGGGACTCGGCCATGCCATCGAACCGCACCGTGTGGTCTGCGCCGACGAGATGGCCGAGCCGACGGACCCCGAGGAATTCCAAAGCCGGTTGTGGGGCATGTTCCCCACGATGATGCGTGGCGTGCTGTCGCTGCCGCAGATCGACCGCGTGCGCTGGACTCTCTTTCCCGAAGTGCGCGTGAATCCGCAGCTCGGGCTGTTCGCCGGGTCCGACGAGGAAACCGACGGTGCACCGGACATTCTGCGCGTGATGGACCTGCAGCAGGAGCAGCTCGCGCGCAGCCTGGGTGACGGCCACCGGGTCATCCACGGCGTGGCGGGGTCGGGCAAGACGATGATCCTGGGCTACCGGGCCGAGCAACTCGCGAAGGCGGGCACGGCCGCCAAGTTGGTGCTCGTGCTCTGCTACAACGAGCCGCTGGCGGTGAAGCTCGGCGCAATGATCGAGGCCCGTGGGCTGAACGATCGGGTCATCGTCCGCCACTTCCACAAGTGGTGCCGCCAGCAGCTCGTGGCCTATGGCCAGCCGATTCCGGCGCAGGGGCCGGCGATGTTCGACCAGATGGTCGACAACGTCATCCGCGGCGTGGAACGCGGGCAGATCCCGTCGGGACAATACCAGGCCGTGCTCATCGACGAAGGCCACGACTTCCAGCCCGAGTGGCTGAAGCTCGTGACGCAGATGGTGGACCCGGCGACCAACAGCCTGCTGCTGCTCTACGACGATGCGCAGAGCATCTACGAACGCCAGCGCACGCGACAGTTCAGCTTCAAGAGCGTCGGGATCCAGGCGCAAGGCCGCACCACGGTGCTGAAGATCAACTACCGCAACACGCGCCAGGTGCTGCGAACCGCCAGCACGATCGCCGCCGACCTGCTGCGACCGGAAGACCGCGACGACGACGGCATTCCGATGCTGCAGCCCATCAGCTGCGGACGCGACGGCCACGCCCCCGTCATCGTCAAGCTGCCAAGCCTGCGCGACGAGGCCCGCAAGATTGCCGAGTTGCTGAGCGCGGCCCACCAGGAAGGCACGCCCTGGGGCGACATGGCCGTCATCTGCCGCCGTTATCCAGTCATGGAGGAATGCGCCGCCGCGCTGCGCCAGCGCGGCCTGCCGCACCAGGTGCGCAAGGCCGCCGGCAGCTTCGATCCCCGGGCGGACACGATCAAGATCCTGACGATGCACGCGAGCAAGGGCCTGGAGTTCTCGCTGGTGGCGCTGCCCGGGGTGGGATGGATGCCCGAGCCGGGCGAGAGCGAGCCCGACGAGGCCCGCCTGTTCTATGTGGCCGCCACCCGCGCCACGCAGTCGTTGATCATCACGCTCAGCGGCCACGGCGCGTTTGCGCAGCGGCTTGCCGCATCGGCCCTCGCCGAACCCGCGCCACGCCCTTGATCAGGGAGTTGCGGCGGGCGGATCGACCCGATCAGTTCACGATGCGCGGCGGGTTCGGATGGAAGCGGACCATCGCGTGCGCATCCACATACTGCCCGTCGCGCAACGCATAGCCCTTGAACGTGCCTTCGACCTCGAAGCCGAACTTGCGATACAGCCGCAGCGCGGCCGGGTTGTCGGTGTACACCGTCAGCTCCAGGCGCAGCGCGCCGACCCAGTTGTCGGCGTAGTCGCACATCGCGGCCATCAGCGCGCTGCCGACTCCCTTGCCTTGCGCCGACGGCGCCACCGAAATGCCCAGCACCAGCGCGTGGCGGCGGCGCAGGTGGAGCCCGACCGGGTGCAGCCCCGCGGTGCCCACCACCTCGCCATGGAGTTCCGCCACCAGCGGCAGGTCGGTCTTGCCGGGCGCGCAGGTGTCGGTCAGCCGCGCCTTCCATGAATGCGCATCGGTGTGAGGCATCTGCATCAGCCCGGGGAACACCTGCGGGTCGCCCATGATGCGGGCGAAGGCGGCGGCGTCATCGGGGTTGGCACGCCGGATGGTGATCGTCATGCATGACCTTTGGCAGTTGTCGCGAGCCCGCGCAGCTTACCTGCCCCGACTTCGGGCTGACGTACGACCGTTCGCTTGCAGCGGCGCACCGCCCGCGTGCGGCATGCACACTGCCTTCACGATCAGCCACTCCCGCACGCCCTGCCACCGTGAACACCACCACCACTTCGAATGAGTTCCTGTCCGAGATGTCCCTGCTGATGGGGCTGCCGCAAGGCGGCGCCACCGCGCTGCAGGACAGTTCGGCGTTCTGGGGCCCCGGCGGCCTGCTGTGCCGGCTGCAGATGCAGCATGACGGTGCGGTCACCGCGGTGCGCCCGCAGGTGCTGCTGCCGATGCTGGCCCGCGAACTCGCGGGGCTGCGCGTCGAGCAGATGATGGCGATGCAGCAGGCCGTGATGCTGGAGTACGGCTGGATGCTCGGGCTGTCGTCCGAAGGCATGCTGCAGCTGAGCCCGCTGAAGTGGATCGAGCAGCCGAGCGACGCGGTCGCGGCACTCGACCTCGGTCATGCGGTGGGGATGCAGGCGTTGGAGAGCTTGTTCGTCGATGAGGACGGCGAGGCGGATGATGGGGCTGAACCTGGTGCCGCCAAGGCCAGTTCCAGTGTCGGCAGCTTCAGCGATCTGGCCGAGGAGTTCGACATGCCGTGGGACGAGGCCGGCAGCGGGCGGGCGAAGCGGCCGACCTTGCATTGAGGGCGTCATCGCTGTCTGCGCTCACAGCGTCGCGACGCAACTGCGCGACCACCCTCACCGCCCCGCCGAGCTGCTCTCCAGCGTGCGCATCAACTCCTCGCGCTCGTCCTCGTCTTCCACATGCTGCGCCAGCAGCCGGAAGAACTCGTCGCGCGACGACGCCCGCGCGGCCGCGCGCGACACGATCACCCGTGCCACCGGGCCGACGTGCTGCGTCAGCGCCAACTCGGCCACGCGCATCACCTGGTCGCCCAGCAGCGTGTCGTCGGCAGCGCGCCGCCGCGTCGTGACCGCGGCCCCGCCCGACCCCAGCGTGCCGAACGAGCTGGCCCGCGAGCGCGTGCGCTGCAGGAACTGGTCGCGCCCGGCTTCGGTGTCGATCTGCTCGGCCAGCGTCTGCCGCAACGACATCAGGTCGCCGGTCGACCGCGCCGCGCGCTGCACCAGCACGCGCGCCAGCGGACCGATCGACTGCGCGAGTTCGGACTCCAGCATCTGCAGCGTCTCGGAATGCCATTGCGACGGCCGCGCCGTTGCCGGCTGCGGCCGCGTGTCGAGTGCGAAGGTGCCGCGCTGCCAGTCGCTCGCGCGCGGGTCCGGCAGCGTCGGCGCACTTTGCAGCTCGAGGAACGAACTGCCCGCCTCGACCCGCGCCGCGATCGGCGGCAACCCGAGCGCCTGGCTCGCCTGCGCCATCAGCGCGTGCTTGAACTCCATCGCCGTCGCGAAACGGTCATCGGGGCGCTTCGCCATCGCACGCGCGACCACCGGGTCGAACCACTGCGGCCGGTGGCTGCCATGCACCCGCGACGGCGGCAGCGGCTCGCTGCTGAGCGTCTGGAACATCACGTTCTCGTTGCTGCCGACGAACGGCGGCCGCCCCGCCAGCAACATGTAGAGCAGCACGCCGGCCGCGAAGATGTCGACGCGCCGGTCGACCTGTTCGCCGGCGTATTGCTCGGGTGCCATGTGGCCGGGCGTGCCGATCGTCGAGCTGACCTGCGACAGCCCCATCGTCGCGATGCGCGCAATGCCGAAATCGACGATCTTCAGGCGGCCGTCGTTGGTCCACAACAGGTTGGCCGGCTTGATGTCGCGGTGCCACACGCCTTGCTCGTGCGCGTAGTGCAGGCCGTCGAGCAGCTGGCCCATCAGGCCGACGATGTCGGCATCGTCGAAGCGCGTGCCGCGGCGCAGCGGCTCCTTCAGCGTGGAGCCCTGCACGTACTCCATCACGATGTACGGCTCGGCCTCGTGCTCCCCATAGTCGTGCACCGCGACGATGTTGTGGTGCATCAGCCGCGCCGCGGCCTGCGCTTCGTTGCGGAAGCGTGCCAGCAGCGCACCACCGCCGCCCTGCTCCACCAGCGGGCGCCGCAAGGTCTTGATCGCGACGGTGCGTCGCAGCACGGTGTCGGTGGCCTTGTAGACCACGCCCATGGCGCCTTCGCCGATCACCTGGTTGATCGCGTATTTGGAGAGCTGGGTCGGATGGTTCATTCGACGTCGCGTCGGAGGGCTCGAGAAAGGATGGAAACGCGCAACGACGCAAGGCTACACGACAACGGCGGCGCCGGCGTGTCCCTTCTCGCAAATGCTTTCACATCCGCTTTCACACGGCCTTCACAACAGCTTTCACCTGTGACATTCCTGCGTGGAAACCCCCACCGGAACCGTCTCCACCGCCTTTTCGAACGTTCGTTCGAAACCGCTTTCAAGAAATGCACCGCCAGCCCTTCGCGGCGCTGTCCGCGGCTTCGCATCGGGACCCGGCCGGACTCGACGCGACGCCCACACTGGCATCCATGCAGTCGACGCCCTGAACCGGCAACGACAGCCAACGAAACCGGACACAAGCCGTGCGATTCCTGACCACCCTGATTGCCGCCGCCGCCCTCGCCAGCATGCAGCCCGCCGCTGCGGCCGATGCGACGCCTTTCTCGGGCAAGCGCTTCGTCTACCGCGCCGACGGCAAGAAGCTGCCCGACGTGCTGCAGGACTTCGCCGCGAGCCAGGGCATCCCGGTGGTCGTCGACTCCGGTGTCGACGGCTCGGTGAACGCGAACTTCAACACCCGCCCCGAAGACTTCCTGAATGCGATGACCCGCACCTACGGCGTCATCTGGTACTTCGACGGCACCACGCTGTTCGTCTACCCGTCCCGTGCGATGCAGAGCCGGGTGTTCCGCATGCGCGGCTACGACCGCCAGCAGGTGCGCTCGATGCTCGGCTCGCTGGGCCTGGGCGATGCGCGCTTCCCGCTCAAGTTCGACGATCGCCAGCAGACGCTGCTGGCCTACGGCCCGCCGCGCCACATCGAGCTGGTCTCGACGGTGCTCGAACAACTGGAGCGCGACGGCCACGACCGCGTCGGCAAATCGATCCAGGTGTTCCCGCTGCGCTTCGCGACGGCCGGCGACCGGGTGTTCGGCAACACCAAGGTGCCGGGCCTCGCCAGCACGCTGAACAACCTGTTCTCGAACAACGGCAGCGGCGGGGCGAACGGCAGCAACCAGGCGCTGAAGGGCGCCGTCAACGGCCTGGTCGGCAATGCCAACAAGGCCCGTGCCGCGCAGGCCACCTACGGACTGAAGCTGCCCGAGACCGGCGGCGGCAGCAACGCGAACAAGCGCGACGACGAAGTGCGCGCCAACCAGTTGGGCAGCAGCGACGCGCTGACGCCCGCCGATGCCGAACGCCCGTTCTTCCAGGCCGAAGAGGCGACCAATGCGATCATCGTGCGCGGCCTGCCCGACCGGATGCGCGAGTACGAGACGCTGATCCGCCAGCTCGACATCGCCCAGGACCTGGTCGAGATCGAAGCGACGATCATCGACGTCAGCAGCGATGCTTTCGAATCGCTCGGGGTCGACTGGACCTTCACGAAAGACGGCGTCACCCGGCTGACGGTGTCGCCAGGCTCGCCCGGCGCGCAGCCCGGCACGGCCGGCAGCAGCACGCTGGCCGGCAGCAACGTCACCACGCTGGTCGGCAACGCCGGCAAGCAACTGCTGGCCCGCATCCGGGCCCTCGAAGGCACCGGCAAGGCCAACATCCTGGCGCGCCCCAAGGTGCTGGGCGCCGTCAACCGCACGGCCAGCATGACCGACAAGCGCGTCGCCTCGGTGCGCGTGGCCGGCAACCTGGACGCCAACCTCTTCACCATCGAGGCCGGCACCACGCTGCAGGTGACGCCGCAGATCGTCAGCTACGCCGACCACCGCGAGGTGCGGCTGTCGCTGTCGATCCAGGACGGCAACTTCGAAGGCACGGTCGTCGACTCGGTGCCGATCGTCAAGCAGACCGAGATCAACACCGAGGCCACCGTGCGCGAAGGCGAGAGCCTGCTGATCGGCGGCATCTCGATCGAATCGAACAGCAAGGCCCGCAGCGGCCTGCCGGGGCTCGCGCGCATCCCGCTGCTCGGAGCCGCCTTCCGGCACGACGAGAACGCGAGCTTCCGCAGCGAACGCCTGTTCCTGCTGACGCCGAAGGTGATCGGGGTCGGCCGTGCCGCGGCGACGCCGACCGTGCCGGCACCCGCCCCGGCGCCTGTGCCGGCGCCTGCACCAGTCCCCGACCTGCCCGCACCGCTCGCGCCGCCGCCGTCGTCGTCCTCCTCGACGCCGCGCACCGGCAGCACGCAACGCGGCTTCTCGGGCCCGACCGCCGTCGCCGCGCTGACGACCTACGGCGCGCTGTCGCCCGGCTACGTGATCCCGACGCTGAAGCCGCTGCTGACGCCGCGTGCCGCGCTGTTCCCCGGCAGCACCGCGCCGGCCACGCCGACCGTGGGCACCGCGGCCCCCACCCGGACCGCGGCCGCCACGACCGGCAAGGCGAGCAAGACCAACAAGACCACCGCGCCGAAACCCGGCTGCGCGGCACAGGCGATGGGCCTGGCCACCGGCTGCGACAACAAGGGAGCCCGCTGACATGAGCACTTCGCCGGCGCACAAACGCCTTCGCATCCTGAGCGGCACGCATGCCGGTGCCTACCTGGATTTGAGTCCCGGAACCCATTCGATCGGACAAGCAGATGAATGCGACATTTCCATTGCAGACTGGCAGTTTCAGGCCCTCACGCTGCGCCTCGGCGCCGACGGTGTCGCGCTGGCACAGTGGACGAACGGCAGCCCGCAGCTGCTTCGCTTCGATGACTTCGTCCCGGTCGACTTCGGCGGTGTCCGCGTCTGCACCGGCCCCAGCGATTCCGACTGGCCCGACGATGCCGCGCTGCTGGCCGCAACCCGTGCCGTCGCGCCGTCGGGCAGCCTGGCTGCCGTCCGTCAACGACTGGTGGCCCACCCTGCCCGTGCCGTCCCCGGAGCGCTCGCAGTGATCGTCGCGATGGTCTCTGCCGGCTGGCTGGTCTCGGCCAGCTCCAAGGCCAACGAGGCCCCGGCGCCGACGCTGGAGATGAGCCGTGCGACGCTGCAGCGTGCGATCGACGGCGTGGCCGCCGGCCGGCTGTCGGTGCGCATCGCCCAGGGCTCGCTCAGCATCGACGGCCTGCTCGACAACGCCGAGCAGCTGCGGGCGGTCAACGCCGCGCTGAAGGCCGCGCCCGCCGGCTTCCCGCTGCAGCAGCATGTGTCGGTGGCGACCGATGTGGCCGAGACGATCCGCAATGCGATCGGGCTGCCGGGCGCGCAGATCACCTACCGCGGCGCCGGCGTCTTCAGCTACGCGGTGAAGGCCAACGACGTCGCCGCGACGCAGGCCTCGATCGACCGCGTCACCGCCGACCTGACGCCGATCGTCAAGCGCATCGACGCGGTGCTCGAGGAGCCTGCGACGCCGCAGCCGCCGAGCCCGTCGGTCCTGTCGTCCCTGTCGACCGACGGCGTGTCGGTGATGGAAACCCGTGACGGCGTGAAGCACCTGGTGCTCACCGTCGCCCCCGATGCGGTGCTGGCCAACGGCCAGACCGCCCTCCAAGGAGTCCGTTGATGAGCACCGATCTCGCCCCCCCGCCGGCCGACCTGCTGGCCGATTTCGACAAGCTGCAGGCCACCGTGAACGGCGACACCACCGGCGACAAGACGCGCCGCCTGGCGCAGTACTTCGCGCAGGCCGAGACGCTGAGCCAGCAGATGCAGCTGCGCGCGACGGACTTCGAGGAGAAGAACTTCGCCGGACTCGTGAGCGATGCCTTCGCCGCGTCGCGCCGCATCGTGCTGCTGGCCTGGCAGAAGACGCACGGCCGCGAGCTCGTCTCCTGATCGCCTGAGGACTGCCGCATGAACGCACAGCCCCTGGAGATCGAGGTCGTCCGCAAGCTGGCCGCCACGATGGCGCTCGGCCTGCTGCACGGCAGCGAGCAGGACGCCGACACGATCTTCACCGCGCTGTCACGCATGTGGCCGCAGGACGGATCCCTTCAACGCGCGCTGGCTTCGGCCATCGCCTCGACCTGATCCAAAGAATTCGAAAGAGCACCGTAACCCGCTCTCGATCAGGCCTCGCACGGGGCCTGCCAAGTGGTTGCACTTCGCTTCTCAACGCAAACCTGAAAGGAATCACCATGAACCCGCTCAACATGTTCTCCAGCTCCGGCCTCCTGGGCATGGGCAAGAACCTCGGCAGCACCGCCGCCGGTGCTGCCACCAACGCCGCCACCATGGCCGGCACCAGCGCGGTCGCCAACAACGCCTCCAACTCGGTGGGCAGCACCCTGAACAAGATCGGCGGCAGCGACGTCCAGACCACGGGCTCGTCGCTGAACGGCGCCGTGCAGGACGCGCAAGCCATGACCGAGATGCAGATGCAAGCCAGCTCGGCGATGGCCAAGATGAACATGATGGCCTCGATCAACGACGGTCTGAACAGCGTCATGAAGAAGGCCGGCGAGTCGTTCAAGTCGGCTGCGCAGTAACGCCATTCATGGCGGACCGACCGTCCGCCCTTTTCTGCTGTGCCCCGGGGCATCGCGTCGGCGATGCCACCTTTTCCAGACTCCCTGAACCGGCCTGAAGGATTCGACCATGTCCGCTCGCAAGCTGCCGAAGTGGCAAACCGATCTGTTCGCTGCGGTCTATTCGCTCGCGAGCGAGATCGCGCCGCGCAACGATGTCGCCACGGTGCTGAAGCTGATGTCGGCGGTGCATCCGAACCTGCCGCAGCTCGCCGCGGCCGAGGCCCGCATCCTGATCCACGCCGGCGACTACTCCGGCGCCCGCTCGCTGCTGGAACGCACCGAGCACAAGCACCCCGGCAATGCCGTCGTCAAGGCGATGCTGTCGTTCACGCTGTTCCTGCAGAAGGACGGCCTGTGGGAAACCTATGCCGAAGAGGCGATCGCGCTGCCGGCGGATGCCGCCGCACGCGGCATCGTCGATGCGCTCGAAGCCGCCACTGGCAAGCAGATCCGCAAGGCCTCGAACGACGCCCACGGCGCCGGCCCGGTGTCGATGTTCCCGCCGATGGGCCTGGCCTGCTGAACCCCGAGCCCCTTCCGAGGACGCCACCATGATCAACCCGATTTCATCCGTTGCCCCGCTGAACCCGGCCGAACAGGCGCTGCAGGCCCTGGCCTCGCAGGCCACGCAGGGCGGCCACCAGGGCGTCGCGCCGGCGCAGGCCGCCGTCACGCCCGAGATGCAGCAGAACTTCCAGTCGCTGATGCAGCGCAACACCGACCACGCCGCCGCGTCGGTCAGCCACCCCGGCAACGTGATCCAGCACGTGATCGAGCGCCAGCAGGGCGACCTGCAGCGCGTCGAAGGCCAGGTCGAGAACTTCCTCGCCGCGGCGCCCGGCATGGGCGCCTCCGAGGTGGTGGCCGCATCGATGGCCGTCAGCCGCAACGTCGCGGTGACGAACCTGAAGCTGCAGATCGCCACCTCGATCACGCAGGGCTCGAACAAGAGCCTGCAAACCCTGTTGAAGAACCAGTGACCTCGCGGTCCTGAAGGAGCCCACCGTGCCGATCCTCGTGCCGTCCCCCCTGCCGACCCTCGCCATCCCGCAGATCCGGACGGCGCGCCCGCCGGCCTTCCTGATGCGCGCCCTCGTGCTCGCCGCCTGCGCGCTCGCCGGCTGCAAGCAGGACGTCTACACCAAGCTGACCGAGGCCGACGCCAACGACATGCTGGGCGTGCTGCTGGTCGCCAACCTCGACGCCGCCAAGTCCAGCCCCGACGGCAAGACCTGGAACGTCGCGGTCGAGACCGACCACATGGGCCGCGCGCTCGCGGTGCTGCGCGCCAACGGCCTGCCGGCCGAGCGCCGCGCCAACCTGGGCGACATGTTCAAGAAGGACGGACTGATCTCGACGCCGACCGAAGAGCGCGTGCGCTTCATCTACGGCGTGTCGCAGGAGCTCGAGAAGACGCTGTCGAGCATCGACGGCGTGGTCTCGGCCCGCGTGCACGTGGTGCTGCCGAACAACGACCCGCTGGCCGAGCACGTGAAGCCGTCGAGCGCATCGGTGTTCATCAAGCACCGTGCCGAATCGAACGTGGCCACGCTGGTGCCGACGGTCAAGAACCTGGTCGTGCGCAGTGTCGAGGGCCTGTCGTACGAGAACGTCAACGTGACGCTGGTGGCCGCGGCCGCGCTGCCCGAGGCGGCCACCGCCGCGATCGCGCAGCGCAGCGGCATGTCGCCGGTGCTGGGCCTGTCGCTGCTGTTCGGCGCGGCCGGGCTGCTGGGCGGCGGCTTCGTCTTCGCCCGCCGCCGCGGCCTGCCGAAGCCGGCGAACACCGCCGCTGCCGGAGCCGCCTGATGAACGCGCTGCCCGCGTCTGCCGAGCCCGTGCCGCTGCTGCGCCACTTGCTGGCGACCGCGCGCGCCAAGTCGGCCGACATCGCCGCGCAGCTGCACCCGGCCTGGGTGCAGGCCGCCTGGCAGCGCATCGGCTTCGACACGCCGCCGGCTACCGCCGGCGCGCGCGGCGAGGCGGCGCTGGCCGCGGCGCTGGGTTCGGTCTACGGGCTGCGCTGGGCCTCGCTGGCCGGCTTCCAGCACCGGGCGCACCGCATCGCGCTGCTGCCGCGCGACCAGGTGCTGCGCGTGCTGGCCGCGGTGGCGCTGCATGCCGAGCGCGAGCGCGTGCGCCGCTGCATCGGCCGCGGCGCGCGCCAGGCCGTCATCGAGCGCATCGGCGAGCCCGCCTACAACGAGCTGCTGGCCGCGCCGCGCGCCGCCGGCCACGACGGCGCGGGCGCGCTGTCGGCCTCCGATCTCGACCCTGACCGGCTCGCCGCCGCCGGCTACGCCCGCCTGAGCGAGCGCCGGGAATGGCACTGCCGGCACACGCTGGCCTGGGTGCGGCTGGCGCTGGCGCCGGGCAGCACGCAGTCCGACCCGTCCTTCGCGTTTCCATCCACGTCTTCTTCCGCCGCCCCATCGGGCTCGCCCACCGGCGATTCAATGATGGCTCGACTTCCCCACTACTTTCCGGAGCATGCATGGCTGTTTGGCTCACCCATGGACCGTGCACTGTCGGCCTAGACGACGGCGTGCTGCGCGCGCAGGACCATGCGCTGCTGGTGTCGTCGGCCGAGGTTGCCGCGACGATCGACGCCGAGCGCGAGCGCGTGCTGGCCGAGGCGCAGGCCCAGGCCGATGCGCTGCTCGCCGATGCGCAGGCGCAGGCCGACGCGCTGATGGCCCAGGCCCAGGCGCAATACGACGGCGCCTGGCAGCAGGGCTTCGACCAGGGCACGCAGGATTCGGCGGCGCACTGGGCCTCGCAGCAGTTGCAGGCGGCCGAGGCGCGCCGGCGCACGCTGGTGCGCCAGAGCGAGCGGCTGTCGGGCATCGTCTCGATGGCGGTGGAGCGGGTGATCGAGCAGGAAGACCGCTCGGCGCTGTACCGCCGCTCGCTGCGCACCATCGCGAAGCTGGTGAAGGACTCGCCGCTGCTGACGCTGCGCGTGCCCGAAGCCGATCGCGACAACGCGCAGCGCGCGGTGGCCGAGCTGAGCGCGCAGTTGCCGCAGGGCACGACGATCGAGGTCGTCGCCGATGCACTGATGCCCGAAGGCGCCTGCCGCTTCGAATCGGACAGCGGCGTCATCGATGCCGGGCTGGACACGCAGCTGGCGGCGATCCGCCGGGCGGTCGAACGCGCGGCCCGCGAGATGGCGCAGGCCGGCGACGCCGACGAACTCGACTCGGGCGACGCAGGCGACGAGGGCGCCGACGAAGCGACCGACAACACCGCCACCGAAGACCACCTGGAAGCCGCCTGACCATGGACACCAGCTTCCAGCGCTTCGTCAGCACGCTCGAACAGGAGCTGACGCACGAAGACGTGCTGGCCCGCACCGGCCGCGTGACCGAGGTGGTCGGCACGCTGATCCGCGCCAGCGGGCTGGACGCCAAGGTCGGCGAGCTGTGCGAGCTGCGCGACCCGCGCGGTCGCCTGCTGCAGCGCGCCGAGGTGGTCGGCTTCGGCAAGCACGGCGCGATCCTGTCGCCGTTCGGCTCGATGGGCGGCGTCTCCGAAGGCACGCAGGTGGTCGGCACCGGCCGGCCGCTGTCGGTGCGCGTCGGCCCGCAATTGCTCGGCCGCGTGATCAGCGGGCTGGGCGACCCGATCGACGGGCTGGGCCCGCTGCTGGGCGACGAGGAGCGCCCGGTGTTCGCCGATCCGCCGGACCCGATGAGCCGCGCGATGATCGAACACCCGCTGCCCACCGGCGTCAAGATCATCGACGGGCTGATGACGCTCGGCGAAGGCCAGCGCATGGGCATCTTCGCGCCGGCCGGCGTCGGCAAGAGCACGCTGATGGGCATGCTGGCGCGCGGCGCGCAGTGCGACGTCAGCGTGATCGCGCTGATCGGCGAACGCGGCCGCGAGGTGCGCGAATTCATCGAGTTCATCCTCGGTCCCGAGGGCATGGCCAAGTCGGTGGTGGTGTGCGCCACCTCCGACCGGTCGAGCATCGAGCGCGCGAAGGCCGCCTACGTGGCCACCGCGGTCGCCGAGTACTACCGCGACCAGGGAAAGCGCGTGCTGCTGATGATGGATTCGCTGACGCGCTTCGCACGTGCCCAGCGCGAGATCGGCCTGGCGGCCGGCGAGCCGCCGGCCCGCCGCGGCTTCCCGCCGTCGGTGTTCGCCGAGCTGCCGCGGCTGCTGGAGCGCACCGGCATGGGCGCGGTCGGCTCGATCACCGCGCTGTACACCGTGCTGGCCGAGGACGAGAGCGGCGGCGACCCGATCGCCGAGGAAGTGCGCGGCATCCTGGACGGCCACATGATCCTGTCGCGCAAGATCGCCGCGAAGAACCAGTACCCGGCGATCGACGTGCTGGGCAGCCTGTCGCGGGTGATGACGCAGATCGTGCCGCCGGAGCATGCCGAGGCGGCCGGCCACCTGCGCAACCTGATGGCCAAGTACGACGAGGTCGAGATGCTGCTGCAGGTCGGCGAGTACCAGGCCGGCAACGACCCGGTGGCCGACCTGGCGATCGAGCGCGTCGGCGAGATCCGCGCGTTCCTGAACCAGAAGACCAGCGACCTGATGCCGTACGAGGACATCCTCGGCCACCTGGCGGAGGTGGTGCGGTGAGCGCTGCTCCGGTGAAGGCGCTGCGCACGCTCGTCAAGGTGCGCAAGCGGCAAGGCGAGCGGCTCGAGGCCGAGGTGCAGGCTGCACGCAAGCAGCTGGCCGAACTGGAGGAGGCCCGCCAGGCCGCCGAGGGCGAGCTGGCGGCCTGCCGCGCCGACGAAGCCACCGCGCGCGACGAGCGCGACGACCTGCTGCGCACCTCGTTCACGCCGTACGCGGTGCGTGCGGCGGACTACCGCATCGACGACCTGAAGGCCGCGGTCGCGCAGGCCGAGAAGGCGCTGGCCGACAGCCACAAGCACATCGAGCGCCAAGCCGCCGTGGTCAAGGCCGCGCAGGCGGCGGTGCGCCGCAACGACCAGCGCATCGAGGGCTTCGAGCAGCGCATCGCCACCATCCTGCGCGAGCGCGAGGCCGCGATCGAGGAGCTGGCCGAGGAAGAGACCGAAGAGACCGGCGCCGCGCGCTTCGTCGCCCGCCAGCGCGCCCAGCGCCAGGAAGCCGCCCATGGATGACATGCAAGGCCTGTACGAGGTGGCCGCGCGCACGCTGCACCCGCTGGAGGACCTGTTCCTCGCGACCGCGCTCGCGAGCCTGCGCCTGTTCGCCGCCTTCAACGTGCTGCCGCCGATGGGCGACCAGTTCGTGCAGGGCTACGTGCGCGCCGGCCTGGTCGTGATCATCGGCGGCTTCGTCGCGTTCGGCCTGCCGGCCGATGTCGCGAGCAACCTGACGGCCGGCCAGTGGGCCGGCTTCGCGCTGAAGGAATCGATGATCGGCCTGCTGATGGGCTTTGCCGCGTCGACGGTGTTCTGGGTCGCCGAATGCGTCGGCGCGATGATCGACACGCAGGCCGGCTACAACAGCGTTCAGCTGACCAACCCGATGAGCGGGCAGCAGAGCACGCCGGTGTCGAACCTGCTGGTGCAGCTGGTGATCGCGGTGTTCTTCGCGCTCGGCGGCATGCTGGTGTTCATCGGCGCGGTCTTCGATTCGTTCCACGTGTGGCCGCTGTTCGCGCCGATGCCCGACCTGGCGAAGGTGCCCGACCTGTTCATCGTGCAGCAGACCGATTCGCTGATGACCAGCACCATCAAGTTCGCCGCGCCGATGATGCTGGTGCTGGTGCTGATCGACCTCGGCTTCGGGCTGATCACGCGGGCGGCCGACAAGCTCGAACCCACCAACCTCAGCCAGCCGGTCAAGGGCGCGGTGACGATGCTGATGCTCGCGCTGCTGATCGGCGTGCTGGTCAGCCAGGTGCGCCACCTGCTGCTGCCCACCGGCTTGCTGCAGCAGCTGCAGGGCAGCCTGCAGGCGCGCTGAAGACACCACCCACGCCCCATTCCGCTACCGGAGGACACCCCATGAACATGATGGTCAGGAATTTCAATGGCGAACCCCAGATCGGCCGCATCGGCCTCGTGAACCCGATGCAGAAGGGCACGACGGGATCGCAGGGCGGCGGCGAGGCGCCGGGCGGCGCGCAGCTGCCGCCACTGGACCTGTCGATCAAGTGCGGCGACGGCGATGACGATGGCGAGAGCGGCGGCGCGCAACTTCTGAAGGGCATGATGGGCGCTGTGCAGCAAGGCGGCGCGCAGCAGGCCCAGGCCGCGCAGAAAGCGGCCGCCGGCTCGCAACAGCAGCAACAACAGCAGGTCTCGCCGGAGCAGAAGGCCGCGCGCATGGATGCGCTGTCGACGCTGGAGCGCCATGAAGGCTCGTTCAGCAAGCACGGCACCAAGATCTCCGACATGGAGAAGATGGCCAAGGACGAGAAGACGCCGCCGGACCTGCGCAAGGCGCTGAACACCGTGCTGTCGGACCAGGGCCTGCAGGACATGCTGGACGGCGGCAAGAACGGCAAGCTCGACCACAAGATCAGCTCGAAGGACATCCAGAAGCTGGCCGACGATCCGGAGCTGAAGGCCTACAACGAAGAGAAGGCCCAGGGCTACGCCGACAACTACATCCCGTCGGGCGACAACGGCAAGACCACCGAGGGCCGCCCGATCACGAAGAACGATGCCGAGAACGAGCTCTACAAATACGCCGACTACCTGCCGAAGAACATGTCGCTGGACGAGCTGCACAAGATCGTCGACGGCACGTCGCACACCGGCAAGTGCCCGCCGCAGCTGATCGCCGCGGCCAAGTACTTCACCGACCACCCGCAGGAGTGGAAGGACCTGAACAACGGCAAGGACAAGGTCTCGCACGCGAGCATGGAGGACAAGATCGCGGCCAAGGGCCAGCTCGACGCCGACCAGAAGAAGGCGCTGGACCGCATCGACGCCGACCCGAACGGCGCGTTCGGCAACAAGTTCAACCGCGACAAGCTGCAGAAGATCGTCGACGACCCGAAGGCCGCGCCGGAAGACAAGGCAGCGGCGAAGAAGTTCCTCGAAGACCCGGTGCTGTTCGGCAAGCTCGACAACGCGAAGCACGGCCGCGACATCCACGGCGCCAAGAAGCTGTGGCAGCAGTCGGACGACGGCACCATCAGCCGCGACGACATCAAGGCCTTCAACAAGCACCTGGAGAACAAGGAGGTCGCGACGACGCCGGCGAATGCGACGCACAAGCCGAAGAGTGCCGACGACAAGAAGGCGGTCGGCGACATGGTGGCCGGCGAGATGGACCAGCCGGACCAGAAGAAGGCCAAGGGCGGCGGCTTCAAGAAGTTCCTGCAGGGCTGCCTGAGCGTGGTCTCGAAGATCGCCAACGTGGTCTCCAAGGTGGCCGAGAAGCTCGGCAAGGTGCTGCCGCCGCCGTTCAACCTGGCGGCCAAGGCGGTCGCGATGGGTTCGCGGGCCTGGTCGGAGGGCACCAACGTGGCAGCGACGGCGATCCAGGGCGGCGACGTGAACAAGGCCCTGCGCGACGCCGGGCTGGACATCGCCGGCACCGGCCTCAACGTGGTGACCAACACCAGCGCCGGCAGCATGATCACCGGCGGCGTGAAGGCCGGGCTGAACGGGGCGGGCGGCGAGAAGCCGAAGGCGGCGGATTTCTTCTGATCCACCGGGGTTGGAACGCGCCACGAGATGGACTACCATATGGCGCATTCCGATCCACCATTTGGATGAATCATGTGTGCTGCCGCTGTGCGCGCCCGCCCGGCGCTGAGTTCTCGACGGCCCGGCGATTTCTGGTCCGTGCAAGGAGGCGCGCAGGCGGCCGGTGCCAAGGCATCCCGCAAAGCCTTCGGTGACCTGGTCGAGCGCGTGATGAGCTCGACCGGCATCGTGCTGTTCGACGCCGTGGAAGCCGGCGTTCCCACCTGGCTGGTCGACGTGATCGCGGGAGCGACCGGTCAGTCGGCGTCGACCGTGATGGACATCATCGGCGTGTCGCCCACCACCTTCCGTCGCAAGGACGAGGCCGGCGAGTTGCTGCCGGACGTCGCCGGGCACCGTGTGATGGGCCTGCTGCGCGTGGCGGCGACGCTGCGCCGCCTGCTCGAGGAGAGCGGCGATCCGGAAATGCTGAAGGCTGTCGACCTGGACGCCTGGCTCGCCGAATGGATGCAGGAGCCGCTGCCCGAGCTGGGCGGCAGGACACCCGCCGAGCTGCTGCGCAACCCCGAAGGCCTGCGTGCCGTCGAGCAGGTGCTCGAACGCATGCGCGGCGGCCTGCCGGCATGACGGTGGCGTTGTGGCGCATTGCGGCCGACACGCCGCAATGGATGGCCGACGACCTGGCCGGCAAGGGTGCCGCGAGCCGCGGATCGCGCTGGAACCATCCGGGCGAGGCGCTGACCTTCGCGGCAACCTCGGTGTCGCCGGCAGCCTGGGAGACGCGGGCGCACATCGGCCAGAGCGCGGGGAAGCTGCCGTGGAATCGCTTCCTGGTGCGCATCGACGTGCCCGATGCGGTGTGGGCCGCGCGGCGGGTGCTGCAACGGCCGGTGAGCGTCGGCTGGGATGCGATCCCCGAGGGAATGGTCTCGCGCGCGCTCGGTTCGGCATGGCTGGGCAGCGGAGCGTCCGCGCTGCTGGTCGTGCCGTCGGTGATCATCGACGAAGAAGACAACGTGCTGATCAACCCGGCGCACGCGGACGCCGGTGCGCTGACGGCGACGAAGGTGCGGCGGTTCGTCTACGACCAGCGGGTGTAGCGCGAAGTCAACTGCTCTTTTGACGGTGATCGGCGAGGAATGCCTTCCGCAGTCGCATGCATTTCCGGATTGAGGTCATTGAAGCTGCCACTCATACGGCCGCGTTGCCAGCGAGGCAACCCAATCAACCAGCCTGTAGTCGCGACTGACAAGCTCTTCGATGAATCCGGAGAAGCTCTCTGAAATGATTGAAAAGGCAGGCTCGGATCGCGACAAGAAATAGATGTGCCCGGAAGCATCGAAAGCATAGAAGTTGCCCAGGAGATCCTGCGCGAAACGAGCGCTACCTTTCAGTTGACCGCTCTCTATGGCGGCGAACCATTCTTCGCGGAAACTCATTTCTTCATTGAGGTCGCCGTAACCCAGCGCGAGGAGCCACTCACGGAGATCGTCGGGCATGGCCATCCCGATTCTTCTTTCCACGGCACGGAGTTCGTCAAGCGAAACAGCCGCATATGGGCTGAACAGCGGTCGATGTCGAAAGAAGACCCTCCGGCTGGCCGAACGTACAACTTTCGTGAGTGAGCTGATGTCCATCGTCAGTTTCCGCATTCACACACGTTCAAGGCGGCAGAAGCGCCTCCATACAGGGCCGCGCCTGGTGTGTAAGGCATGCGATTCGGCAGCCTTCGCCATGCAGGCCATGTCTTGTACGTCCCACCGATCCCTGCAGCAGTTGCGTCCATGAGGTCGTGAAGATCCGGTCTCGCGCCCGTTGTCGGAATGTAGTCGCCGTTGGCTCTGTTACCAGCCCTGCTCCACCAACTCCCGCGCTGCCAGCTTGCCGGTGTTCCTGAATGCGAGAAGTTGCTCCAGTTGTTCGGGCTGGCATGCCGCGCGAAAGATCTCGTCCCTGCAACATAGCCAGAGGACATCGCTGCGACGATCCCCGCAACTTCTCCGGCTGTGTACCACTTCGAGCATCGATTGACACCTTCGATGTCCAGGAAGGTTCTGGCCTGTCTGGTCATGCCGAAGGTCACGACATCACCAAAGCCCCCGCCGAAGTCGACCAATTGCTGCGAAGGGGACCATCCGCCCGTACCCACGTAGATGGTGCCCCATACGTCGTCCATCCCAAAGAGCCCGTAGGGATCGACGTACATCAACGGGTTGCCGTTCACATAGCCATATGTCGAAAGGCTTCCACCCGCCAGCCCAATGGGATCGCTCTGCGTGTACCGCCCGTCCACCGGGTTGTAGTACCGATTCCAGTTGTAGAACAGCCCACTCTCCGCATCTGCCACCTGCCCGGGGAAGCGCAGGCTGAACGCGAACGGCCCGCGCCCGCCCGGGTCCACCACCGGTGCCGTCGTGCCGAACGGCTCGGCCAGCCACAGCCAGCGGATCACCCCGTCGGTGTCGAGCACCGCTCGCGGCGCGTTCAGGTGATCGGCGTGGATGTGGAACACCAGCGGCGGCCCGTTCGCATCCGCCGGGTTCGGCGTGAAGACCGCGATCGGCACGCCTTGCAGCCACACGTATTCGCGGATCGCCCGGCCGTCCCGGTCGTACTCGCCGAGCAACTGCCCCTCTTGGTCGTACACGTAGATCACCGTGCTCTGCGGCCCGGTGCTGTTCACCTTGCGGATGCGCTGGCCCATCGCGTTGTAGGTGTAGGTCGTCGTGACGCCACCCTTCGTCAGCGTCGACAGTTGCCCCGCCAAGTCGTAGGTCGCGGTGTAGCCGGCACTGTCGCTCGTCGTGTTGCCGGCGTCGTCGTGCGCCAGGCTGCGGGCCGGGTTCGTCACGCCGCGCAGCCGGTTGCTCGCCGGCTCGGTGTCGTAGCGGCTCGGCACGCCATCCAGGCTCAGGCTCGCGCGGTTGCTGTTCGGGTCGTAGGCGATCGACCAGCTGGTCGTGGCCGTCACCACGCGCGTGAGCCGGTCGAGTTCGTCGTAGCCGAACTGCTGGTCGAGCGCCGGCTGCGCGCCGCCGCCGACCAGTTGGTGCGTGAATGCGGCGATGCGGTCCTGCGCGTCGTAGCGCACGTCGCGCAGCACCCGGCCGATCGGGTAGCGCACCATGCGGCCGCTCAGGTCGAAGGCCCGCTGGTGCGGCACCAGGCCGGCGCTGGTGTGCCACTTCCACCCGTTGATGCCCATGGCGAACGGCGCCCACTGGATGTCGCTGACCAGCGGCACGGGCTGGCTGGCGCCGTCCTTGGCGAGCGCCATCGACATCGCCTGACCCGCATCGCGCGCAATGACCAGCCGGCGGCCAGAGGGATACGTGATGCCCTCGAGGTTGCCGAGGGGACGCGCATACACCACCTCGAGCCGCACGGTGCTGCCGTTCGCACCCACCGCAGGGTCGAGCCATTGCGTGTGGGCCGAGACATCCCCCTGGTCGTCGTAGCCGTACCGGTCTCCGCCGGAGCCATGCCGCGTGCTCGTGAGCCTGCCGATGCCGTGCGGGAACTCGGGGCCTCTTTCGCTGTACGTGAAGATCAGCGCCGGATCGCTGCGGCCGCCCGCGCTGAACTCGGTCCGGGTCAGGCGCTCGCTGGCATCGTAGGTGTAGCTCGTCAGCACCCCGCGGCTGTCGAGCGCGGTCTTCACCAGCATGGTTCCGGGCACGTAGGTGAACACCGTCGTGCCGGTGTCGGGGCTCACGATCTTCAGCAGGTGGCCCATGCCGGTGCGCTCGTACGAGGTCTCCAGGCCGCGCGGATCGATCACCTTGTTGATGTACGGCGTCATGCCCCAGTACTCGAAGCGGATCGCGCCCAGCCTCGCATCGGTGATCGACGTGATGCGGTAGATGCCGTCGTAGGCGATGGAGGTGCTGTCGCCGCTCGCGCCACGCAGAATCTTCGTGACGTGGCCCATCGCGTCGTACTCGTAGCGCGTGGTCGGCGAAGGCGACACCGGTGGCGGTGTCTGCGCCATCACGGCGCATGGAATGGTCCACGACAGGGAACAACCGATCGCCACCCACAGGCCGGCGCGCGCATGCATCATGAAAGACCTCCCTGGTCTGTTCGTTCAGGATGCGGCGCAGTCTAGAAATCCGGCTCCTTGCGGGTCAACCGGTTCAGATGAACCTCTTGATCGGCGCGTCAGCCCTGCTGCTGCGGCTGCGCCGCCTGCGCGAACGACTGCCCGGCCGCCTCCATGCGCGCGTTCAGCTTGTCGTTGATCTGGCTGAAGATGCCGAGCATCTTCTCGAGCGCCTCCATCAGCTTCTTCGGATCGTTCTTGTCGGCGCCCTGTTGTTGGAGCTCGCGCAGTTGGCGCGTGGCGCCCTCGAGCTGGTCAAGCATCTTCGACAGGTCGGGGTCGGCATCGCCGGCGCCGGACGCCGCGGACGTGGCCTGCGCCTGGCTGCCGCCCTGCCCGATCGGCTTCAAGCCGCCGAGCGTCGGGCGGGTCAAGGCCGTGCTCGAGCTCGGGCCCGGTCGTCCGAAAGGTGACGCCATCGCCGGCGGCCGTGGCGGCAGCTTCGGCGGCCCGCCCGCCCCACCGGCCTGGCTGTGCAGCACCAGCGCCTGTGATCCGCCTTCGCCGGGCGATGTGCCGTCGCGCCGCACCGGCGGCGGCAGGCTCGCCGAGCGGGGCCGTTGTGCCGCACTCGCCAGCGGCGTCGCGCCGCCCTCGCGCCGCGACGGACCGCCGACCGCCGCGTCGCGCTGCGACGGTGTCGACGGCCGCGGCGTGATCGCCGGCCGGCTGCCCGGCACCGACCCCGGCGTGACGCCGGGCCCGATCGAGTTCGACCGCTGCAGCCGCGCTGCGTTGCCGAGCGGGATCTGCGGCGGCGGCATGGTCGTTCAGCGCGATGCCACGCGGCACAGCCCCAGCACTTCGCGGCTCTGCGAGCAGCTCGACGCCACCGAGGCCTTGCCTTCGGACGCGACGTTGCGCGCCGGCTCGGCCTCGGTGTCGCAGTGCGACAGCACTTTCTGCGTCGGCGCGTAGTACGACCAGCCCTTCGGCAGCTGCGGCGGCGCGAGGCTCACCTCCTGCCACTTCGCATGGCCCTCGGTCTTCAGCTTCTCGAAGTTGCTGCACATCGACTTGGCGAAACGCGTCAGCGAGGCGCGCACGTCCGGCGACTGGTAGTCGTAGGTCACCAGCATCGACTTGACCGACAGCGAGGTCGCGTCCTGCGCCAGCCAGTTCGGGTAGCTGGTGGCGCGGATGGTGGCCGGCACGTAGGTGCCGTCCAGCGCCTGCGTCTCGGGCGCCGCGCGGTCCAGCGTCAGCAGCTTGATGTATTGCCGCGCCTCCGACTTCATGTCGGCGAACAGCTTGGCCGGCTGGCCGGCGACGATCACGACCACGTCGATCGACTTGTCGGTCGCGAGCTTCACCAGCGCCTCCTCGTTCGACAGGAAGCTGGTGTTCTGCTCCAGCATCGGGCTGCCGAACATCGCGCGGTACAGCGTGGTCGCGGTCAGTGCGGTGCCGCTGCCGACCGGGCCGACGTTGATGCGTTTGTCGCGCAGCTCATGGATCGAGCGCAGCGGCGAATCGGCGCGCGCGACGAAGTAGATCTCCTCGTCGTACAGAGGCATCACCACTCGCAGCGGCTTGATCAGCCGGGCCGCCTCGGCATCGCCGGCATTCGCCTGGTCGAGGTAGGCGCGGTACACGTCGGACTGCACCAGCGCGAGCCGCACGCCCGGCTCGGAGCGCAGGCGGCGCACGTTCTCGGCCGAGCCCTTGGACGGCAGCACCTCCAGCGGCAGGCCGGCGGGTTTGCCGATCAGGCGCGACAGGTCGCGGCCGATCTCGATGTAGGTTCCGCGGTCGGAGCCGGTGACGATGCGGTCGCCGGCAGCATGGGCGCCCAGCGAGGCCAGGCACAGGGCAGCGGTCAGAAGAAGTTGGCGCATGGATTTCTCCGTTGAACGGTGGACAGCGCTCAAGGCGCCGGGAGTTCGCACAGGCCGAGGGCCCGGCGAGCAGGGGGACAGGAATCGGTGGAGGGAGCCGGCGCCGGTTGCAGCAGCGCGACGGTGGCGGCCGGAACGACAGCAGGCGTGGCAACGGACACCGCAGCGGGCACCGGTTCAGCCGTCGCGACCTGCACGGCCGAGGCCGTCGGGGCAACCGCCGCGACCGACACCACCGGCGCCACCGGCACGAGGGTCGCGACCTCCGGCATCCGCGGCGCCACCGGCCGCGAACCGCTGAACGACATCGCGAACGACGCCGCACCGGCCGCCAGCCCGCCGCCCACCAGCCACGGCAGCAGCCGGGTGTATGAACGCGCCGGCCTGGCCGCCGCGGCCCGGGCCGCTGTCGTCTCGCGGCGCGGCGCGGCCGTCGTCAGCGCGGCGATCTCGTCGGGCTTCAGCATCTGCAAGGTCGGCACGAAGTCGGTGCGCTCGTCGTCCTCGGTCGAGGCCAGGTCGCGGTCGAGTTGCGCGTCGAGCCGCGCCAGCATCGAGACGAAGGCGTCGCGTTCGCGCACGCCGGCCTGCACGGCGGCCGCGCTCACGGTGCGCTCCGGACGATGTCGACGCGCTTCATGCCGGCGAGGAAGGCCTCGCGCACACGGCTTTCGTCGAGCTGGCCGGCCAGCACGTTGCAGAACTGGTCGCGGCTGGTGACGGCGGCCGCGGCGCGGCGCACCAGCACGTCGGCGATCGGCCCGATGTGCTCCGCCAGCAGGCGGGTCGCATGGTCGATCACCGCCAGCGGCAGGGTCTGCGCATCGCGGCGCTGCCGCTCGGCTTCGAGTTCGCGCAGGCTCTGCGCATCGGTGCAGTAGTTCACCGCATCGCCGATGTGGCCGAACACCAGGCACGGTCGCAATGGCGATTCCATCTCGGAGATGCGCTCGCCGCCGACCACCAGCAGCTGGCGGTCGTCGCGCTGCATCACCGCGGCGCAGCGCGACAGCGCCTTCGCCGCGGTCAGGTCCAGGCCGCCGCTGCGCGTCAGGTCGAGCACCACCTGGCGCGAGCTGCGGTTGACGCGCTCCACCGCGCCCACCGCGGCCTCGACGGTCGCGAAGAACAGCGGCTGGCCGATCTCGATCACCGGCACGTCGCGCGAACTGGTCTTGCCCATCGGCACGCCGACGATCGTCGGCGCCATCGCATCGGTGGCGTTGTATTCGCGGCGCACCAGGCTGTCGCGCATCTGCACGAAGGCCAGCACCGAGGCGGCGACCACGCCGGCGCCCACCGCGACCAGGATGTCGGCCGACAGCAGCAGCACGCACACCAGCGCGACCACCGCAATCTCGCCGCGCATGCCGTGCCGGCCGGCCTGCCATTGCGCCAGCAGCTCGCGCACCGGCGGCACGGCGATCTCGCCGGCCACGCACAGCATCAGCGCGGCCACCACCGCCAGCGGCACCTTGACGATCAGCGATGCGAACAGCAGCGTGCCCACGCCCACCAGCAGCGCCGAGGCGAGCGCCGAACTGCGCGAGCTGGCGCCGGCCTTGATGTGCACCGACGAGGTCGAGGTGCCACCGGCCACCGGCAGCCCGCCGGCCAGCAGCGACACCAGCGAGCCGACGGCACCGGCCAGCAGCGCGCGGTTGGCATCGAAGCGCTGCGTGCCGAGGTCTTCGATCTGCATCGCCGAGGTCAGCGTCTCGACCGAGTTGACCAGCGCGATCACCGCGGCGAAGGCCAGCACGTCGAGCCAGCGGCCCGGCGGCCAGCCTTCGACGAACTGCCCGACGAGGCGCGACACCGGCAGCAGCGGGCCGCCGGCCAGGTCGATGGCCGGCAGGTGCGGCAGCGCGCCCGGCGCGCCGAGGTCGACCACCAGCGCGATCAGCAGGCCGGCCGCCAGGCCGGCGAGCATCGCGCCGCCGGCGCCGTAGCGGGCCCGCAGCAGCGCGAACACGCCGAAGGTGCCGATGGCGGTGCACAGCGGCGCCCACGGCCGCAGGCGGTCCGGCGCGGCCACCAGGTCGGGCAGCTCGGACCACACCAGGCGCAGCGCCAGCGCGATCACCAGGCCGGCCGTCACCGAGGTCGGGATCAGCCGGATCAGGCCGCCCAGCCGTAGCGCCGCGAAGGCCAGCTGGAACAGCATCGCGATGAACAGGCACAGCGACAGCAGCGCGAACACCTGCGGCAGCCCGGTGCCTTCGCCGGCCGCGAACGACGCGGCCGCCGCGGCGATCACGACCGCCACCGAGGCACGCGGCGAGAAGATCTGCGTCGGCACCGAGCCGAGTGCGCTCGCGACCAGCGCGCCGAGCGACGCGGCGATCAGCCCCGACAACACCATCGCCGACACCACGCCCGGCCCCATCGACGAGATCGAGCCGGCCGCCACCGCGCCGTACGACACGGTGGTGATCAGCGACAGCAGCGCGGACAACGAAGCCCCTCGCACGTCGCCCCAGGGCAGCGGGACGCGGTCGGGACGCAGGCCGTCGAAGGTGGAGTGGGTGTGGGAGCGCATGGTGGTGTGGGCGGTGTGGTGGACGGTGGTGATCTAGGCGTGGAGCGTGGCCTGCACCGCCAGCCCGGGGGCGGCGGTCGGCGCGGAAGAGGGGCCGCTGGCGGAGCGCGGCGCGACGGCCGCGTCGATGCGGTAGCCGCTGCCGTAGACGCCGCGCAGCGCGAGCGCCTCGCCGGCGCAGCGCTTGAGCTTGCGGCGCAACTGGTAGATGTGCTGCTCGATCGAGCGGCCGGTGATGCCGACGTCGGCGCCCCAGACGTCCTGCGCGAGGCGGGCCCGGGTCACCAGCTGGCCGGCGTTCTCGAACAGCAGCTGGGCCAGCGCCAGTTCGCGGGCGGTCAGGCCGACGCGCTGCGAGCGCGAGACGATCGCGCAGGCGCTGCGGTCGATGCTGCAGCCGGCGACGCTCAGGCCGGCCTCGGCCGGGGCGGGTTGGCGGCGGCGCGCGGCGGCGCCGATGCGCGCCAGCAGCTCGGCGCCGCGCACCGGCTTCGCGACGAAGTCGTCGACGCCGGCGTTCAGCACGCGGGCGACCGTCAACGGATCGGTGCGACCGAGGGCGACCAAAGTCACTTCGGGGTTCAGCCAGTTGCGGCGCCAGTCGACCAGCGCGGCGCAATCGGTGGCGGGGTCGTCGACGTCGACGACGATCAGGCCATGGTCGTCGCGCTTGATGCCGCGCAAGAGCGTACCGGTGGACGCATAGACCTCGCAGTGGAAACCGGCGCACTCCAGTGCGGTCCGCACGACCAGTTGCGTGTCTTTGTCTTCGATCAACAAGGCTGCTTTGTTCACGAGACTCCCCTATGTGTTGAATGATGTCTGACGGTCTCGTTTCGCAAGCCATGTGCCACGAAGCGATGTATGGCTGTGCGACGGACCCGCCGCTTGCAAGCGATTTCAAAACAACCTGCAAGTGCTTGATTCATCGTGGCGCGCGTGGAAACGAACGGGCGTGCGGGCGCCTGCCCGATGCGCATCCGAAGGCGGACGCGCCGGCGGGGCGAATCAAGTTTGAGAAGGGAGGGGCGAGGTCTCTCTCACGACTGCGACGTTCATCGAACGTCGCGTGACAGGACCGTTTCGCCTGGGCTAACGATGCCTGCGGGCAGGCCTTCGTGCCGGCGTGCCGCCGGATGCCTGTCGGCCTCTGCGACGGACGGACCGCACCCGCGGTTCGTGCGCTGAATTCCGCTTATCGGACGCGAGGTGCTCGTCCTTCACGACCACGATGCTCGACATCTGCGCAGCGCGCGGCGCAAAGGAGTATCGGGATTCGCCTCAGCCGACCGGATCCGTGCCCGGATCCTTGTACGCCGACGGGTCTACCGCCAACGCCTTCAGCTTGCGGTACATCGTCGCCGGCGTCAGCGACAGCTCGGCGCAGGCGGCCTTCACCGAGCCGCCGTGGCGGCGCAGCGCCTCTTCGAGCAGGCTGCGTTCGATCATCGCGACCGATTCGTCGAACGAGCGCGGCGCCGAGGCCGTCGGCTCGCCGTCGACGAAGATCGGCAGGCCGAGGATCAGCCGTTCGGCGCAGGCCTTCAGCTCGCGCACGTTGCCCGGCCAGCGCGACGCGAGCAGCGCCTGGTGCTGGTCCGCCGTCAGCGACGGCACCGGCATCTGGAAGCGCAGGCTCGCCTGCTGCAGGAAGATCTGGAACAGCCCGAGGATGTCGCCCAGCCGGTCGCGCAGCGCCGGGATCTTCAGCGACGCCACGTTGAGCCGGTAGAACAGGTCGGGCCGGAACTCGCCCTTCTTCGCCAGGTCTTCGAGGCTCACCTTGGTGGCCGCGACCACGCGGAAGTTGACCGGGATCGGCTTGTTGTTGCCCAGGCGCTCGACCTCGCGCTCCTGGATCACGCGCAGCACCTTGGCCTGCAGCGCCAGCGGCATCGCCTCGATCTCGTCGAGGAACAGCGTGCCGTCCTTCGCATGCTCGATCTTGCCGATGCGCTGCTTGCCCGCACCGGTGAACGCGCCGGCCTCGTGGCCGAACAGCTCGCTCTCGAACAGGCTCTCGGGAATGGCCGCGCAGTTCAGCGCCACGAAGTTGCCGCTGCGCCGGCCGAAATCGTGCAGGCAGCGCGCGACCAGCTCCTTGCCGGTGCCGGTCTCGCCGTGGATCAGCACGTCGACCGGGGTCGGCGCGAGGCGCAGGATCAGGTCGCGCAGCTCGCGCACCGGGGCCGCGTCGCCGCGCACGATCTGGTCGATGCCGGACGACTCGGCCAGCCGCGTCTTCAGCTGGCGGTTCTCCTGCACCAGCCGGTACTGGTCGGCGGCGCGCTGCATCACCGCCAGCAGCCGCTCGCGGCTGAACGGCTTCTCGAGGAAATCGTAGGCGCCGGAACGGATCGCCTGGATCGCGGTCGGGATGTCGCCATGGCCGGTCATCAGCACGACCGGCAGGTCGGCGTCTTTCTCGCGCGTGCGCTGCAGCACGAACAGGCCGTCGGCCTTCGGCAGCCGCAGGTCGGTCAGCACCGCGGCGGGGGCCACGGCGGCCATCTGCTCCATCGCCGATTCGGCGTCCTCGAACAGGCTGACCTGGTAGCCGGCCAGTTCCAGCGCACGCTTGACGCTGGCACGGAAGGCTTCGTCGTCCTCGATCACCAGGATGCGCGTCGCCGGCGTGGCGGCAGCGCTGGCGGCGGCGTCGTTGTCTTGCATGGTCTTGTCGGGAATCGAGGGCTTCACGTGGCGTTCGGTGCAATGCAAGCAAGGGAGCGATCGTAGCGCCCTGCCGGCCTGTTGCACGGGTCGCGGCATGCAACTTCGCGTGCGCATGCGTCGCTTCGCGCGATGCCGCAACCCGCGGCACCCGGCCGGCCTACCGTGGCGGCCAACGACGTCACAGCCCCAAGGAACCCGCATGCCTCCGATCAATCCGCTGTTGGTGAAGAGCGGCCTCCAGGCGCTCAACCGGATCGGCCAGCAGGCCGGCAAGCTGGCGACGTCTGCACCCGGGCTGGCGGAAAAAGCGACCGGCGCCGCGCGCCTCGCGGCCAAGCAGATGAGCGGATTGAGCGGCCTGGCCGAGCGCCTGCCGTCGAAGCTGCCGAGCGCCGCGACGCTGCAATCCGGCATCGCCGGGCTGCGCCCGCGCCTGCAGAACGCATCGTTGCTGGGGAAGATGGGGCGGCTGGGACAGGCCGCGCAGACGGGGAGCACGGGACCGATGGGGCCCATGTCGAACCTCGGTCACCTTCCGCTGGGGCAGTTCGGCCAGATCCGCGATGCCGCACAGTCGGCACTGCACAAGCCGATGGCCGCGGCGCTGAAAGGCTCGGACCGGGCCTCGCGCGTGGCCGGCGAATTCCTGCAGGCGCTGCACGACATCGAAAGCAGCGCGCTGTACCAGAACTTCGCCCCGCCGCTGGTGGCGCAGATGTTCGGCGAGGCGCGCACCGGCCTGCAGGCGATCCACGACATGATCCAGCGCTTCCAGTCCGGCCTGGTCGGGTTGTCCGGCGGGCCGAAGCCGACAACGCCACCTGCGATGCCCCGCCCGCCGCAGGCGTCGCCGCTGCCGTCGGCCAAGCCGAGCGAGCCGAAGCCCGCTGCGGAGAAGCCGGGCACCGAGAAGCCGACCCCGCAGCAACCGGCCGCGGCCCAGCCGTCCGCGCCGCTGGGCGTCGGCGCGAAGCCCGTGCCGGTTTCGCTGGCCAACGCCACGCCCGCCGACGCGGTGAAGTCGCTGCGCGAACGCGGCGTCGACCTGAAGGCGCTGCAGCAGGACATGCGCAACTACAAGCTGCACGCCCAGCCGACCCACGACGAACTGCTCGGCAAGTACCAGGAGCACGCCGATCTTTCCATCGTCGACGACGGGCCGAAGCTCGCCAAGTTCATGCTCGCGCTGAATGGCGCGGTGCGCGCCGATGCTGCCTGAGACGCCCGGCCCCCTGCGCACCTTCCCTCACGAACCCGACCACAGGACCCACGACATGAACCCGCACGCCGCACTTCCCAGCCTCGACGGCCTGGGCACCGACAGTCCTGGCAGCGCTGCTGCCGACAACGACTTCCCGTTCGACGACAGCTCGTTCGACGAGCTTCGCGACGAAGCGGTGCGCCGCTTCGAAGCGCTGGTCGACCGCGTGACCGACGGCCTGATGAACGATCCGGTCGCCAACGGCCCGGCCCATGACCGCGAGGCCTGCCGCCTGGCCGCGGTCGCGCTGCTGGCCGAGGCCAACCGGGCGGCGTTCGGCGCCGATTCGCTGGTCGCGCAGGTGCTGCGGAACACGAACGTCAGGTGAACGCGGCCGCAGCCGGAGGGATGCAACACAGGATCGATTCCGTCCACCGCCAGATGGCATAGATCTCTGTCAGCAGTTTGTCGTCATGCCCTTCATCGGGAGTGGCCTCACACAGCCCGGACAACGCTTCCTTGGTTTCAAGGAACACTGCGCGCTCCGCATCGATGTTCACCAGACCCTCCTTGTGAACGGACTGGACCAGGGAGGTCAGCGCCTGGCAAAGCCGCAATGCAGAAATGATGATCCCGGCCCCTGTCTCGCTTGGGGGACTCATCGCCTCGACGCTTGATTGGAAATCCAGTTGATCCCCGCCGAGGCACGAATGCAGAGAAGCAAGCATCCCGATGCGGTCTTTCATCGACATGTCCATCGAAACGCCGCGCTCTTCCTTGATGAGCTTGCACAGTGCCGCATGCACGTCGGGAACCAGGTCCGGGTGGCCTCTGAACGCAATGTCGATGAGCTTGTACGTCGCGACGGAGAGTCCACCGAGCGATTTCACCATCTCCAGCACGGCCTTTGCCGCTGTCGAACAGCCAATGAAGCTGTTGCCCAACGCGAGTGATGCAATCGCATTGCGGGCCGCCTTGACCTGGTGCACGCAGTCCAGGCAGCGCGCAGACATCAGCGGCGCCTCCGGCTGGGTCAAATAGCGGGCTGCGAACCGCTCGGCGCCATCCTGTGGCGCATCGAGCCAGGTGATCGCCTCGAAAAGCTGCCAATGCGTGGCATCGAGGCACAGGCCCGCTCCGAACTGACCCGCCGGCAGCGAGTCGACGCAGCGGTTGACGGCTTCCTCCCGCTGCGCGGACGGTTGCGAAAGATCTTGCGCGACGGCCAAGGCCTGCTGCATCCGGGCGGCCTGCGCGATCCGAGCCTGCTCGGCCGGGTCGGCGCACGTGTCCTCGCTCGAATCCTCATACGACTCCGTGTCGTCCGCGTCCTGCGCCGGCATCGGCATCGGCAGCAGGACAGGTCTGGGAGGCGAACCAGCTCCGGTTCTTTTCATGCGTGCTCCTTTCAAAACCGCATGAGTGCCTCCTCCGGGGCGAACCGTTCCATCATCGACGCGCCCGACATGCGCGACCGACAAGACCGCTCGGCCCGGACCGCTACAAGGTCCCCGGCACCGTCGTCGGGTCGTCCAACGGCAGTCGCACGTCGAAGACCGCGCCGCCGCCGCTGCCGTTGCGCGCCAGCAGGTCGCCGCCCATCTCGCGCATCACATCGCGCGACAGTGCCAGGCCCAGGCCCAGCCCGCGGCCGGCCGCCTTGGTCGAGAAGAACGGCTGGAACAGCCGCTCCAGCACCGCCGGCGCGAGCCCCGGGCCGTTGTCGGCCACGCTGAGCACGATGAACTCGCCGTCGGCCGCGCAGCCGAATTCGATGCGGCGCGCCGGCACCGGCTCCAGCACGTCGAGCGCGTTGTTGACCAGGTTCGCGATCACCCGCACCAGCTGGCCCTCGAAACCGTGCGCCAGCGCATCGTCGAAACCGATCACGATCTCGCACGGCGTCTGGCCCAGCCGCGAACGCAGCATGCCCAGCGCCTCGAGCACCGCCTGGCGCAGGCTCAGTTGCTGCACCTGCGCGGTCGAGCGGGCCGGAAACGCCGCCAGCTGCGCGGTCAGGTCGGTCAGCCGGGTCGACAGTTTCAGCATCGAGCGCATGCTGGCCAGCACCTCGGCGGTCTCGCCGCTGTCGATCAGTTCGAGCGCCGTCTCGGCGACCAGCCGGATCGATGCCATCGGCTGGTTCAGCTCGTGGTTGATGCTCGCGACCAGGTGGCCGACGTTCGACAGCCGCTGCGCATAGGCCAGCGTCTGCTCGGTGCTGCGCAGCACCTGCTCGGCATCGCGGTCCAGCGCCAGCATCTCGGCACGCAGCGCGATCGCCTCGCGCTGCTGTTCGGCGGCCACGCGCGAGCCTTCGGCATAGGCCTCGTAGGCGCCGGGGTAGTCGCCCTGGTCTTCCAGCAGGTCGGCCAGCAGCAGCCGTGCGGTCACGAGCCGCGGCTCGTTCGGCAGCGTCACCAGGTGCCGCACCGCCGCGCGCGCGCAGGCCACCGCCGCCCGGCTGCGCTGGCGCGCGCGCTGCAGCTCGGCCATCTGCAGCCACACGGCGCCGCGCTCCAGCCGGCTGCCGCGGCGGCGCGCCCAGTCGGCCAGCCGGCGCAGTGCGAGCAGCACCGTCGCGTCATCGCCGATCGCGGTCGCGACCTGCGCGATGTTCTGCAGCACCTGCCCGCCATCGGGTTGGCTGCGCGGGGATTCGATGTGGCGCGCATCCGGCAGCACCGCCGAGGCGCGGGCGTACTCGGCCTGCGCGCCCTGCACGTCGCCCTGCTGCGCCAGCAGGCGGCCGCGCTCCAGGCGCATCAGCGCCTCGTTGTGGCGCAGGCTGATGTCGAGGTGGTGGTCGTTCGGCGCACCGGGCGTGCCGACCGCATGCGCGGCCATCGCGATCGCGCTGTCGAGGTCGCCGCCCAGCCGGTGCGCCATCGCCATCGCGGCCTGGCAGCGCGCCAGGTCGGCGCGGTGGTCCATCAGCCGGAAGCGTTCGGTGGCTTCGGCGATCAGCGTCATCGCGCGCTCGTGTTCGCCGACCTCGAGCCAGCACTGGCCGCGCAGCAGCAGGATGCGGGTGGCGCGCCAGCGGTCGTCGCGGCGCTCGAAGGCCTGCTGCGCTTCGAGGCACAGCACGTAGGCGCGGTCGGGGCGGCGGGCCTGCAGCACCAGGGTCGCGGCGCGGAACAGCGTGCGCACCGTCTCGCCGTCGTCGCCGCCGGCGCGTGCCAGCGCGATCGCCTCCTCGCACAGCGCGACCGCGTACGGGCCGTCGGCGGCGACGCGCTCCATCGCCTTCAGCAGCCGCTGCTCGACCTGCGACGGCAGCAGCCGCTCCGGCGCGGTGTGCGGCCAGAGCGTCGGACGGTCTTCGAAGAAGTCGAGCGGATCGCTGTCGGGCATGGGGCGGGATTGTGAACGCTCAAGCCCTCAGCCAGAGGTAGTCGCCCGCTGAAATCGCCTCGAACATGTCGTCGGGCGCCTGCAGCAGGTGGTCCTTCCAGTAGCGGCCGTGCTCGGCGTAGTGGGTCAGCGTGTCCATCAGCCACGGGCCGTCGATGTCGTCGGTCATCGGCACGCGCACGATCAGCTGCGTCGAGCCGGTGTCGGGGTCGAGGCCGAGCTGCGCCTGGTCCTGCGCATAGACCAGCAGGTTCGACTCCAGCATCAGCCGGAAGATCGACAGCGTGCGCCCGGCGGTCGTGATGCCGTAGTCGAACTGGATGTACATCGCCTGCGGATCGTTCGTCACGTGGTCGACGATCACGCTGAAACCCTCGACCTCGACTCGCCGCGACTGCAGCACCGACTGCACGTCCGGCAGGTCGAGTTCGCCGCACAGCGCGGTCAGCAGCTCGATGTAGCGCTCGTGGTCGGGGTCGCCACCATCGGGCGCGTCGTCCTCGGCGCCCTCGGGCAGCTCCTCGTCGTTCATGACAGCACTCATCGCTCGTTCCTCCTCGCCTGCACCAGCATCTTCGCGATGCTGAGCGCGGACTGTTCCTCGGTGCGCGGCACCTGCAGCTGCAACAGCTTCATCGGCAGCATCCAGTGCAGCATCTTGATCGACAGCGGGAAGCCGCCCTCGGGGAGCGCCGGCTTCAGGTAGTTCGCGGCCAGGTACTCGGCCACCGCCTTCAGCCCGCCGCTGTCGAGCCGGACGCCGGCTCGGGCGCTGCCGAGCAGCGCCAGGTTCAGCTTGCGCAGCGCACTCGCGGCGAGCGCGCCGTTGCCGGTCTCGGCCGCCTTGTTCAGCTCGCGGTCGATGACGGCCTTCTGCACGACGCCCAGCATGCCCTTCTTGCAGCGCTGCAGCGGGATCTTCGAATCGAACACCCGGCGCGGCGACCCGCCACGCCCCGGTTCATCCGATCTCTCCGACAGGCTGCGCGCCTGCGCCAGCTTGTCCTGGCGCGAGCGTTCGCCGCCGCCCTCGTCCTGGTCGTCGCCCGAGTCCTGCGACTGGTCCTTCAGGCCGACGGCCTCGGTGCCGGCCTGCTGCGACTCCGCCGAGTGGAAATCGAGATCGTCGTCGTCACCCTGGATGCCGTTCGCACCGCGGCGCCGGCTCTTGCGCGCCTTGTTGGTCGTCGAGCGCTTGGGCCGCGCACCCGGCCGGTTGCCGCCCACGTGGCGGCCCTGCCCGCCGGAGCGGTGCGGGCCGTGGTGGCCATGGTGCTCGGGGCCCTGGTGCGTGGCCTGGGGCGTCGCGGCCGGCGCGGCATGCGCGGTGGTCGCGGCGGCCGCGACCGGGGCCGCACGCGGCGCGACGACCGGCGCCATCCGGGTGAAGGAGCGCAGCATGTTCATTGCAGCGCCGCCTGTACCGCCTGCTGGGCGAAGCCGAGCACCATCGAGGCGCCCCACGGCGCGGCGACCACCAGCGTGATCACCACCGCGATCAGCTTGGCGCCCTGCGAGATGGCCTGGTCCTGCAGCGAGGTGATCGCCTGCACGAAGGACACCAGCAGGCCCACCAGCGCCGCCACCAGCACGGCCGGCAGCGAGACCATCAGGCACAGCAGCATGGCCTGCGAGGTCAGTCGAACGATGTTGTCGTAGTCCATGGGGGCTCGCTCGCTACTTGTAGGTCAGCACCAGGCCGTGGATCAGCGTCGACCAGCCGTCCATCACCACGAACAGCAGCAGCTTGAACGGGATCGCCACCTGCGTCGGCGTCACCTGCGACAGGCCGAGCGCGAGCAGGATGTTCGCGATGATCAGGTCGACGACGACGAAGGCCAGGTACAGCAGGAAGCCGATCTTGAAGGCCGCCGTCAGCTCCGACAGCGTGAAGGCCGGGGCCAGCACGATCAGGTCGTCGGCCTTCAGCGCCCTCGCCCGCTCCGGCGGCCACACCGCGGCCGCCGATTTCAGGAAGAAGGCCTTCTCGCGCGCCTGCGCATGCTTGTCGAGGAACTTGCGCACCGGGTCCTTCGCGACCTCGAGGATCTGGCCGATCTGGCCGGCACTCGACGGCGCGAAGCCCTGGTCCTTCATCTTGTCGTACGAATCCATCACCAGCGGCGCCATGATGTAGGCCGACACGATGATCGCGATGCCGTTCAGCACCATGTTGGGCGGCACCTGCTGCACGCCGAGCGCGTTGCGCAGCAGCCCCAGCACCACGACGATCTTGGTGTACGAGGTCACCATCATCGCGACGAAGGGCAGCACGCCGATCGCGAACGCGATGACGAGCAGCGGGAGCAGTTCACCCGTGGTGGTCTGCGTCATCGCGTGCCACCATGCGTGTGATGCGGGCGCCCAGCCGTGAGCCGACCGCCACCAGTTCCGCGTGGCCGATCACCTGGCCGCACGACACCAGGCGCAGGCGCGCCTCGGCCGCCGGCACCGCGAGCTCGATCACGTAGCCGGGCTCGATCGCCTCCAGGTCGGCCAGCGGCACCGACACGGTCTCGATCTCGAAACGCACCGGCAGCTCGAGCTCGCCGATCGCCTCCGCGGGTTCGCCGGGTTCGGCGAGCAGGTCCTGGTCATCGTCCAACATCTGAAGTCCTCCTTCGACTGTCCATGAATTGCCTTGAATCCGTCCCGGCGCCGCCAGGCAGCGCGCGCCGCGCGGCCCGAGGCGCAGCACCGCGCCGGCCCCCTCCAGGGCCTGCAGCCCAGCCGGCAGCAGCACCACGTCGCCGATGCGCAGCGAGCGCAGCACGTCGATCGACAGCGCGCGGCTCGCGAACGCCACGGCGCCCGGCAGGCGCAGCAGCGAGCGCCAGGCGCTGCGCTGGCCGTGCGGCCGCGCGGCGCCGCGCAGCGCGTCGTGCACCGGCCCGGGAAGTTGTTGCACCGCGACGCGTGCGATCTCGGCGCCGTCGCGGCGCAGGCTGCACCAGCCGGTGCGCGGCGCCTGCTCGGCCGGCAGCGGCGCGAGCGCCACCGCCTGCACGCCGGGCAGCACCAGGCGCGACAGGCGCTCGGTGGTCTCGCCGAACAGCGCCTCGGCGGCCAGCGCGCGCAGCGGGGCCCCCAGGTCGGGTGCCGCGGCCAGCGACAGCGCGGCATCGGCGCGGCAGGCGATCGCGAGGCTGAAGCGGCCGGCGTCGCAGTCGAGCTCCAGCGCGTAGCTTGCGAAACCGCGCGGGGCGTCGCCGGCATCCGGCGCCGCGGCGAGCGTGAGGCCGCGCCGCAGGTCCAGCGCGCGCCACAACGCGCCGAGGCGGCGGTCGTGCAGCAGGCGCGACGCGCTGGCGGCGGCGGCGCCGACGGCCCCCAGGTGGGCGGCGATCGGCGTGACGGGTTCGATGCGGGTGGCAGCGGTCATGGCGATTCAGTCAATGGAGATGGCGACGTCGCGCCGGCGGTTCAGGGATTCTTCGAGCGTCGCGGCGAGGGCGTCGCGATGGGCAAAGAGTAGGTCGCGGGCCTTCGAGTCGGTGGTCTCGAAGCGAAGCTGCAGCCAGTACGACGAAAGCGACAGCGCCAGCGTGGTGTCGGGCAGCACGTCCGGGCGCAGCGGCATGCGCACCTGCCAGCCTTCGCTGTCGTCGACCGCGCTCTCGTTGCAGAAGCGCGCGATGGTCTGCGCGATCGCGGCGACCACCGGGTGCGTCGGCGCGGCGACGCGGGCCACGCGGGCGGCGCCGTGCAGCAGCGGTTGCAGCAGCTCCGGGCTCGGGACCAGTTCGTCGGCCCAGTCGGGCTCGGCGTGCTGCTCGGGTTCGGGTTCGCGGGCGACTGCGGTGGCGTGTTCGGGCTCGGCGGAGACGGCGAACTCGGCATCGACCGGCTGTGCCGATGACGGCTCCGGGTCGGCGCGCAGGCGCTCGCCGAACGGCCGTGCGCCGCTCGACGACCGGCGCTGGCGCAACAGGTCGGTGAAGCTCGGCGCGCGCAGACTGTCGGCAGCTGCCGGCTGCTTCGGCAGCGGGCTGCGGTGCACTTCGAAGGTGACAGGACGAGTGCGGCTCATTCAGCACCTCGACGCAACTTGAACGTGATCCAGCGACCCCGTGGAACCGGCTTTGCCGGGCCACTGGGGTTGCCCCCTTGAAGGGGTGGCGCGAAGCGCCTCCCGGGGGTGGGCGTCATAGAGCCACCCGGCCCAGGGGCTCGACCCGCACCTGCGCACCCAGCTCCTGGTACGAGTACACCGCCAGCCACTTCGATTCCGATTCGACGATGCGGCGCACGTAGCGGCGGATGTCCATCGAGGTCACCACCGCGATGCCGGCGCGCGGCGCCGCCCCGGCCAGTTCCTTCACGCGCCGCGCGATCGCGCCGACGGCGTCCGGCGCCAGCGCCAGGTAGTTGCCGGCCGGCGTCGGCTTGATCGCGTCGCGGATCATCTTCTCGACCGCCGGCTCCAGCAGCACCGCCGACAGCGCCCCGCTGCCCTGCGTCGCGCGGTGGCTGAGCCAGCGCCCGAGGTCGCCGCGCACGTACTCGGTCAGCATCAGCGCGTCTTTTTCCTTCGGGCCCCAGTTGATCAGGCTCTCGCAGATCGCCCGCATGTTGCGGATCGGCAGCTGCTCTTCCAGCAGCCGGCGCAACACCTCGGCGATGCGCTGCACCGTGACGACCTTCTGCATCTCGGCCACCAGGCCCGGGTAGTCGGCACCGACCCGCTCCAGCACCCACTGCACTTCCTGGATGCCGAGGAACTGGTGCGCCTGCTCGTGCAGCGACTGCACCGCGTGCTTCGCGATCACCTCCTCGTTCGACGGCTCGCCGTCGGGCTTCGGGCCGATCGCCAGCTGGCCGCTGCCGTGCGGCACGTCGTGCAGCAGCAGCTCGTACTCGTTCTCGGCATGGGTCGCGCGCGTCCACAGCCGGATGCCGGGGAACGGCAGACCCAGTTGCTCCTGCAGGCTCAGGCGCTCGCGCTCGAAGGCGCTGTTCAGCACGTCGGGCCGCAGCGAGGCGGCCAGCGCCGGCGACATCGTCACCGCCAGCGGCGCGGTGAACGCGCTCGCCTTGTCCTCGATCGCCTGGATGTCGCCCTTGCGCGCCTTCGCGCCTTCGCGCTGCAGGCCCTTCAGCGCATCGGCCTCGCCCTCGTGCGAGGTCGCCTTGCCGGCGGTCTTGCCCTGCAGCTTGCGGCCCAGCATCACCAGCGACGCGGCCAGCAGCAGGAACACGTACCACGGGAAGCCCGGCACCAGCGCGAAACCGCACAGGAAGCCGGCGGCCAGGTACAGCGCGCGTGGGCTGCGCGTCAGCTGGTAGGTGATCTCCTCGCCGAGCGACTTGGGCTTCGGCGCGTGCTCGTCGGCCACGCGGGTGATCATCACGCCGGCGGCGACGCAGATCAGCAGCGACGGGATCTGCGACACCATCGCGTCGCCGATCGACAGGATCGCGAAGCGGTTCGCCGCCTCGGCCGCCGGCATCCCGTGGTAAGTGATGCCGATCACGATGCCGGCCAGGATGTTGATCACCGTGATGATCAGCGCCGCGATCGCGTCGCCCTTGACGAACTTCATCGCGCCGTCCATGCCGCCGTGCAGCTGGCTTTCCATCGCGAGCGCGGCGCGGCGCTGGCGCGCCTCGTCGGCCGTCAGGTGGCCGGCGCGCAGGTCGGCGTCGATGCTCATCTGCTTGCCCGGCATCGCGTCCAGCGTGAAGCGCGCGCCGACTTCGGCGACCCGCTCCGAGCCCTTCGCGATCACGATGAACTGCACCACCGTGATGATCAGGAACACCACGATGCCCACCACCAGGTTGCCACCGACCACCAGGTTGCCGAACGACTCGATGATGTGGCCGGCGTCGGCATGCAGCAGGATCAGCTTGGTCGACGAGATGTTCAGCGACAGCCGGAACAGCGTCGTGAACAGCAGCAGCGCCGGGAATGAGGTCAGCGAGACCGCGCTCGGGATGTACATCGTCACCATCAGCAGCAGCGTGCTGATCGTCAGGTTGACCGCCAGCAGGCCGTCGATCAGGAAGGTCGGCAGCGGCAGCACCATCAGCGCGAGGATGGCCACGATCGTGGCCACCATCGCGGCATCGCCGCCTATGTTGATCTTGAATTTCTTCATGGCATCCGCCTGGGTGATGAGAGTCAATGAACGGGGTTGTCGTCGCCGGGGAGCTGGGCAGCGGCCGGATCGCCGCGCTTCGCGCCGATCTCGTCCACCCAGCGCAGCACCACGGCCACCGATTCGAAGAGTTCCTCGGGCACGGCATGGTCGACCGGCACCTTGTGCAGCGCACGTGCGAGCGGCGGGTGCGCGAACACCGGCACGCCCATCGCTTCGGCATGGCCGCGGATGACCAGCGCCGCGTCGTCGACGCCCTTGGCCAGCACCACCGGCACGCCGGCTTCGTCGGCGCAGTAGCGGATCGCCACCGCGTAGTGGGTCGGGTTGACGATCACCGCATCGGCGCGGCCGACCGCCTGCTTCGGGTCTTCCTCGGCCAGTTCGCGCGCCAGCTGCTTGCGCTGGCCCTTGATCTCGGGATCGCCTTCCTGGCCCTTGAACTCGCGCTTGATCTCGTCCTTGGACATGCGCTGGCCCTTCATGAAGTGGTGGCGCTGCAGCGCGTAGTCCAGCGGGGCCAGCACCAGGAACAGCGCGACCGCGAACAGCAGCACCTTGCCGATCGCGCCCCAGGCGATGGCGCCGATCGCCAGCGGCGTCTGGAACACCGCGCCCGAGATCAGCGGCAGCAGCTGCACGATCACCTGCCACATCACCGCGCCGATGACCACGGCCTTCAGCACCATCTGCGCGAAGCTCATCAGCGACTTCACCGAGAACACCTTCTTGATGCCCTGGGCCGGGTTCAGGCTGTCGAACTTGGGCTGCACCGCTTTCGGCGTCAGCTGGAAGCCGACATGCGCGGCGATGCCGACGATCGCGCCGACGGCCGCGACCACCAGCAGCGGCAGGATCACCAGCCCCGCCTCCATGCCCATCGCGGCGAGGCGTTTCCAGATCACGTCCATCGGGATGTCGCCGGGACCGATGTCCAGCGCCAGCGAGACCACGGTGCGGATGCGGGCGACGCTGCTGTCGGCCATCGCCATCAGCGTGCCGACGACCGCCAGCGTCGACGCGGCGATCGCGACGTCCTGGCTCTTCGCGACCTGGCCTTCCTCGCGCGCCTTGCGCAGCTTCGACTCAGTCGGCTCTTCGGTTTTTTCGTCGGACATGGCGTGACCGAATGCAACGGGCGTCGACGGATTGCCGACATCGACAGGCTAGGCGGGCGGTGCGCGGCGGCCTGTGCCGCGCACGAAGCGGCGTGCGCAAACCCGACGCCGCGTGGTCGGCTTCGTTCCGGCCATGCCGCGGCGCCCGCACAATGCGGCGCATGCCCGATCTGATCGCCCCACCGACGGCCGAACTGCAGCGCGTGATCGACGCGCTGCCGACCCTCGAAGCCGCCGAAGACCCCGCCCGCCACCGCGGCCTGCTCGAACAGGCGGCGGCACTGGCTGCCGGCGAGGGGGTCGACGGCCACACGCTCGGGCGCATCCAGCTGCTGATGGCCCGGCTGCATGCGCAGCTCGGCGAGTACGAACTGGCGTATGCGCGGGCGCTGTCGGCCAGCGAGAAGCTGGAGCGCGCCGGCGACACCGCCCGCGCGTCGAGCGCAGCGAGCACCTGCATATCGATCTGCATCGAGACCGGCGACTTCAGCCGCGCGCTGGAGCACCTGCGCCAGACGCAGGCCGGCGCGCGCGCGCGCGGCGACCTGGAGCTGCTGGTGCGGCTGCTGTTCAACCAGGCCTGCACCTTTTTGTGCGTCGACGAATTCGATGCGGCGGCGCAATGCTGCGAAGAGGTGCTGCGCGTGGCGGCCGAGATCGCGAAGGAGACGTCGAAAGAGACGTTGAAAGAGAAGTCAACCGACGCGGTACGCAGCCAGGTGGCGACCACCGCCGAAAGCGCGCGCGCCGCGCTCGGCTTCAGCCGCACCTACCTGGCCGATGCGCACGAGCGGCGCGGCCGGCTGGCCGAGGCCAAGGCCGAGCGGCGGCGTGCCGCCGAGGCATTGCCGCAGGCGAGCGACCGCAGCCCGCTGGCGTCGCTGCACATGGTGATCTACGCGCGCTCGCGGCTTGGCGACCTGGAAGGCGCGCGGCACACCGCGGCGATCTTCCTGCGGCGCGTGCGCCAGCTGCCGCGCGCGCCGCGCTGGATGGCGCAGGTGTGGCTGACGATGGGCGTGTACTACCAGCATGCCGGCAAGCCGGGGCGGGCCGCGGCGCGGTTCGAGCGGGCGATCCGCGCGATGCGCAGCATCCGCCACGACGGCGAGCTGCCGAACACGATGCAGATGCTGGCCAATGCGCATGCCGCGAACGGCCGGCATGCCGATGCGCTGCGCTGGCTGCGCCAGGCGCATGCGGCGCGGCGCTTCACGCAGCCCGAGCAGGAGCGGCTGCACTACCGGATGGCCGCGCTGGAGCGCGACGCCGAGGAGCGCCGGCTGGAGCGCGAGACGGCGCTGCTGCATGCACAGCGGCTGGCGGTGGTCGGCCGGCTGATGGCGCAGATCTACCACTCGCTGGGCGCGCCGCTGGTGGCGGCGCGGCAGGCGCTGTCGCTGTGCATCACGCAGGCCACGCACCTGCCGCCGGCCGAGCTGTCGGCGGCGCTGCGCGGCGTGGTCGCGCACATCGACGAGGCGACAGCGCTGACGCGTCAGCTGCGGATGTTCTCGTACCGCGCGGCGCCGCAGGCGATGGTGCTGGACCTGCCGCTCGCGCTGCAGGAGGCGTGGAACGGCATGGCGATCGGCCGGTCAGGCCCGCGCGAGCCGCTGGCGCTGCACGGCGTGGCGCCGCCGCAGGTGCGCGGCGATGCGCAGCGGCTGGCGGTGCTGCTGCGCATCTTGCTGATCGAGATCGAGCGCTTGGGCGGGCCTCAGGCGCCTCAGGTGATGCTGTCGATGAACGGCTCGGCGGTGCGCGTGCTGTTCGCGTCACCGGCCCGCGAGGCGGATGCCTCGGCGGTCGGTGGCGTCGGCTTCACGCTGTGCGAGGAGATCGCGCGCGAGATGCAGGGGGGGTTGTGGCGCATGGATGCGCCACTGGGGGAGCTGCGGGTGGCGTTGGAGTTGCCGGCGGAGCGGTAGGCCGGACGGCCGAGCTCACGATGAGCATTCGCACGCCTGCGACGGCCGGCGCCGACTCCAACGTGAACGCGGCGGTCTCAACCATTCCTTTCGCTGAGGGGCGGGATCGGGATCGCTGAATCCAACTTGTACGCACCGTCATAGACCTTCTGGAGCAGTTGCACGAAATTTTCCAGGTGCTGTCTCCACGCCTCTTCGCCATGGTTTCTAAGATCAGAATTTTCAACACTATTTTTCATTTCTTCTGCCTCACCCTCGACTTCTTTCGCCCAATTCACCATCGAATCTACTTGAGCCATCAAATCATCGCCAAGCTTATCAAAGGAATTAGAATCTTTAATTCTAATAATTTCCAACCTGTATCGATTGATCTTATCAAAAAGAGCACGGACCTTATTCAAAAAATCTTCATGCCCATTCATTCTGGAATTGTCACTCCAAAATTCAATATTTTTACCCACCCATTCAAAAAGATTCATACTGATGCCCGCCAAGTTCAACCGCACCTGCTCGACAGGACTGGCCTGCGAGTCGCCTTTAGTCTTCTTAACCTCGGCAACATGGAAATCTTCTTTACGACCCTTTCTACTCTCCGCTGATCTTTCACCGAAAGCATTCACAGCAATTTTCGAAACACGCCTTCCGAGAATTCTTAACTTGCTGAACTTCGAACCAGGCTTCTTGATCTTCTCGGCCAGTTCCTTTTTACCCTTCTTTCGTGTGTTGGCGAGCTTGCCATCTTCTACACCAGAATTTCTCAGCGTAGGAGATTTAGCATCAGCTTCCACAGGCTGCACTGCTTCTTTCGTCGTTGCAACGATTTTTTCCGCATGAGGATCCATCGCCCTGAAGATAGAATATGCCTCCGCGTATAGTTTTACAAACTGATCTTCATGGGTTTGATAATTTATCGATCTTATTCCGTCACGCAATTCTTTCAGACGCGAAAGGCTGCCTTTGAGATTAGCCCGCTCTTCATTCCTCGCATCATTCAACATTGGCAATTTTTCAAGAACGCCAATAGCGTACTGGAGATCATTCAAAATAGAATATTTAGATATTTTCTTTGAAAATCTCCAATTTAGATGCACCTCGCGGGCCACATCCGACATTGCGGGCATATTCATCTCATCGCGCCCCGGCAACGATGATTTCTCAGGTATTTTTTTCAGGTACTTACCGATATCGATCTTGAATTTTTCTTCTGGCTCAGAAAATTCTTCAGCACCCTCACCCAGAACACTCTTCAGAAAACCCCAAACTCCGTCCAATGCCTCCTGGATCTTGTAAAGACCCCCCTGAATCTCAGCTATTTCTTTTGACCCTGATTTGCTCTGATTCTTATTAACATCAAGATCAAGATCAAGATCAAAATCCTTATACCTTTCCGAAATCTCTTCGATTTCACCAAGGCACTCCCTGATCTTCCCATTAAAACCGGCAATATCGCTTTTGCTTCCCGATGACAACTCATCCGCAAAACTGGACATCGAATCAAAAACGGCAGCAGTCCGCCGCTTGACTTCCTGCAATAGCACCGCATGCACGATCGGCAAGCTGCGTCGCGCATTTTGTCTATTAAGTTTATGACGCGGCGCTTGAGTAGCACCCACGGGTTTGGTTTTATTATTCCTCGCTCCGCCAATTGGTTTCGACCGGCTAGAACCAGCTGACAACTTACTCATTTCAATCTCCAGAATTATCAGTTGAACGCAGCAGACAGACCGTGAATGGAGCATGCTCGCAGCGGCGACGCCGTCCCGCAGACATCGAACCATTCCTTCGAGTTGCGAGCGATATCGTGCTTCAGTTCAGGCGCCGGTTTTCCGTGCACTTCGAACAGCGCGCGCATCCGCTGCTCCAACAGGCATTGCCATTGATCCGAGTCATCCATTGAAATCGCTCCAGGAGGGATAAGCCAGCCCGCAGCCGCCGGCGTGTCTGCTGTGTCACTGCGTCAAGCGCTGCGTTCCATCGCCGCTGCATGTCAGGCGCTCTGGTCTTGGAAAGATGTCCCGGTCTGGTCCTTCTGACCACTCACGAATTAACCGGCGCGGGCTGTAAAAGGCTGTCGGCCTTCAAATCGCGGCTTGCCGCTCGTGCTGCAGGAGGCGTGGAACGGCATGGCGATCGGCCGGTCAGGCCCGCGCGAGCCGCTGGCGCTGCACGGCGTGGCGCCGCCGCAGGTGCGCGGCGATGCGCAGCGGCTGGCGGTGCTGCTGCGCATCTTGCTGATCGAGATCGAGCGCTTGGGCGGGCCTCAGGCGCCTCAGGTGATGCTGTCGATGAACGGCTCGGCAGTGCGCGTGCTGTTCGCGTCACCGGCCCGCGAGGCGGATGCGTCGGCGGTCGGCGGCGTTGGGTTCACGCTGTGCGAGGAGATCGCGCGCGAGATGCAGGGGGGGTTGTGGCGCATGGATGCGCCACGGGGGGAGTTGCGGGTGGCGTTGGAGTTGCCGGCGGAGAGGTAGCCCGGATGCCAATCCGGGACGGTGGCGTGACGCGTTCCCGGATTGGCATCCGGGCGACGACGGCACGGCGTTCGGAGCCGAACGAACCGCTAGCGCACTGCACGGCGTCGCGGCGGCATGCTGTGCGAGAGATCGCACGCGAGTGGGCTACCTGTGACGCATGAATGTGCCACAGGGGGCAACTGCGCGTGGCTTAGAGCTACCTTCGAAGAGAAAGTTGAGTCACCGCTCAGTGACATTTTTGAGCAACTGCATGAAACCTCCCAAGTTATTTCTCAATTCATTCTTGTCACCTGAGTCACCTAGGACAGAATACATCAATAGCTCGATAGTTAATTTATTCAAATCGCTGACGCGATATTGCGCCCAATTTTTCAGGACTCTCATTTCAACCTTACCTTCCATGGAATTCGATCCAAGACGGGAAACCTTGGAACGAAACTTTTCCATAGAACTCGAGAACGATTCGACATCTCTTAAAAGTCGATCGACATCTATTTCCATCGACTCCGAAGAATTCACCCAATGGTCTTGCAACGAATATGCCAGAACCGCAAGCTGCTTCTGATACTTTACTAGTTTAGACTTCGCATCCCTGCCAGGAGATACTTGATGGTCGCTCTCGGAAGCCTTCGGTTCCGCGCTTTGCGGTGGCATTTTAACTTCCATCAGTTTCCTATTCAATGAAAAAGGCCCCACTATCACAGGAACGTCCACTGGCCTGGGAAAATGCTCTTCAAAATTCTTGCTGAAAGTTACCCCCTTACCATTCTCACTCGCCACCGGCTTTGCGTTGAAAACTTTTCGGACGCCCTTCGCAACACGAGTCAGCATATTTTTTGGCTTATGCTCCTCCGGCTGCGATTTTTCCTTTTTTGATTGTGCAAGACGTGACCTTTCTTCAGCAACGACAGCTTCTTCCACCTCGCCCGAGTGCTCAGATTTTGGAATCGACTCGCCTCCAAAAACAACAGCTTCTTCGATAATCGCCATCGAGGGTGTCACAACGTCATTTTCCGAGATTGAAGAACTTTCAAAACTGTCCGCTTCACTTTTCTCAGAATGTGACTCACTCGACAGTTCGGATTTCAGCTTGGGCAAGCTTATTCCCCTCCACTCCTGCATATAGTGGGGGTTAGCGATATCGGTACTCCAACCATTGCATACAAATTCCACTCTATTATTGCCTCTGAAGCCAAACTCGCCCTCCGCAACACCGGAAGACGATGCAGCAGTTTCATCTTCAGCACTGAAGCTCGGATTAGTACGCAACACCTCATCTTCAGCGTCGAAAAGCGATTCCTCCGAATAATATCTCTCTTCGGTCGAAGCGCTATCAGCGCCATCTAATTTTCCAGATCCTTCGGACCCTTCAACATCACTCTTCTCCCCGTATGCATCGAGAGAGCTTTCCGAACTATCGTCTATGCCCTTATATTTACTTGATGACAAAGCCGGTTTTACCCCACTCAAACTCCTCTTCTCTTTTCTTTTTCCCAATTCCTCAGGGAATGCAGCAGCCAACTGTGCCGCGAGATCTGATCTCAAAACCCCCAAATTCCCCTCTTCCTCTCTTTTTTCCAATTCCTCAGGGAATGTCAAGAACAACTGCATCGCGAGCTCTGCTCGAAAATCTCCATGAGAGTATTTTCCGCCCTCGAATATTATTCGAAGTTCAGAACTGAACGTCGCAGCTCTCAATGCCTCTCGCCAAGCGATTGGGGCGGCAACTTTTTTTATATCGGAACCATCTGCGTCGGACCCAAGCAAGGGCTCCACAACGAGGCAATTAGGATTTATATCAAGCTTATCTTCCGCCTCGCTCGCAGCGTAGTAAATCGATTTATATGCAGCGCTCAGTCTACTGCTGATATTTTTAGCACTACGCGGCATCTTCTGGAAAATTCCGAGTGTCCTTTGACTTGCATCTACTGCCCTCGTACGAAGCACGACTGCGTCCCGATTTCCACGACTCTTACTCTGCAACTTTCTCACCAGCACGTCGCCCTCTTCGCCCTCATTCAGTACCGATACATTACCAATCGTGGAACCATACTTAGAAAGAGGTAGATGGCCTTCTATGCCGATTCGAGAGCCCGCAGTGCACAGGTTTGTTAAAAAAAATTTAAGTTCTTTTGGCAATCACCCCTTCCATTCTTTTTTTTCTTCCAATTTAAGAATCATGCAAGCCCCCATGACGGCCATTCGCGGGTTGTATGGCTCCCCGCGAAGGACGCTACGGAATTGATCTACGGCCTCTTCAGCAAGCGCCGTCGCCTTTTCTTTACTCAATTCCGGCATCTCGTTGACGCAACGACTTACAACTCCAGCAATTATTTCTGGATGCATGAAATAACCGTGCTTCTCCCTAGGATATTCGGCCAGATTCGCTGGCAAGTACGTGCCGAATCTGGCCGCTGGATCAGTCTTTTGCGCCTCCTGAAATTTTTCCAGGCAGACATCACTCAGACGGTGGAGTTGTTTATTTTGCAAAAGCCATTTTTTTCTGCCCCGAATAACCTTGTATTGATTTTCATCTTTTTCTCTCCGCATGCTCTCCCGGTTAATCACGCGGCCGACCGATTTGAATAAGTTCAACCCAGAAAATCTTGGCATCTCAATCTCCAAATAATCAATTCAACACATTGACCAATTCATCCGCCGGCTCTGGCGGAAGCAGCGCCGAATTCCGCGTTCCCCAACACGCGTCGAACCACTCCGTCGAGCTCCACGCGATATCAAGGATTTCGGTGGGCAACTCCTTGCTCATCCAGTCCATGCCGAGGCACGCACGTCGATACACCACCGAATCCGCAGGCTCTTCCAGCCCGAAGCCATCCGTTCCACCGGTGGCATGAGCATCCGTCGACTCCAGCAGCCCCAGCAGGATCTCTACAGGCTGCTTGACAGGCGCCGCACCGTAATCGCACTCCAGTGTCAACCGCTCCGCCTCGGGCTCGGCATGCACCAGCACCACCTCGGCATCGCCCACCGTGAGGCGGACCGCCAAGGCCTCGGGCGGCCCATCGAGCTCTTCGACACCGTCCACGCGCTCGTCCTCGCACAGCTCGTGCAGCACGCGGAGCAGCTGCGCGCGCACATCGGCCGAGGGCGTTGTCGATGACTCGGGCAGTTCTACCGCCGGGAAGGCGGCCTCGTCCAAGCTGCGTCCGGCTCGCCAGTGATGGGCTTGCTGCGCAAGCGCAGCCATCATTGCCTCCATCGTTTCCTTGTCGCACTGCGCCAGCGGCAGCTGCATGCCGAAGGTGATCACATCGCCGTCGCGGCGCCACCCAAAGCTGCCTCGGCCCGAGACCTGAAGCCGACGGTTGATGCGCAGCAGGCGCCTCAACCCCCATTCGTCCTCCGGCGCAGGCCCGAACTCGCATTCGAGCAGCAGGTGATCCCGGTGCCGCGCCGCGTCGTGCGAGATCTCGAAGTCGATCCCGTCGACCGCGAACCCGACGGCATCGGCCGCGTCGTCGTCGTGCTTCAGCTCAGGCGCCGGCTGCCCGTTCGCCTCGAACAGCGCGTGCATGCACTGCACGAACATGCCATGCCATCGATCCGGGTCTTCCATGCGAGCAACTCCAGGCCAGGTGGTACACAAGCCCGCGGCTGCGGGCGTACCCCTGTGTCACTGCATCCCGCGGTGCGTTCCGTCGCTGCTGCATGTCGGGCGCTCTCGCCCGGGGCCGGGAGGAATGTCCCTGCGCAAGCACCGTCAATCTTCGAGTTCGAGGATGACCGACTCCGTGGCATCAGTTGGTGGCGGTTGTTCGCCGGACTCGGCCCAGGTCCGCGAGGGCCTCTCGTTTCTGCCCGCGAACTCGCGCTCGAGCTCGCGGGCATTCATTTCGCGGATGACGGGCGCTTCGGACATCTCGAACGAAGCCCGTGGTGCGACGAAGAACTTCGACCTCGTGAGGACAGCCGGCAGTTCGCTCGTCGGCAGCACGATCGATGGGCCCGATCCGGCTTGATTCAAATGCAGCGCCATGAACGACATGTTCGCGCGACGGGCGTTCTCGGCGTACTGCTCCGCCTGGACCCCTCGAACCCAGTGTTCGACCTCCTGCCGGACCGCAGCAGACAGCAGGCCCCTTGTCCATTGATCGATCACCACTTCCCGCAACGCCTCGAGCATCGGCATCAACTCGGGCCTGGAAGACAGCAGGCCCGAGCTCAGATCGATGAGGCACTGTGCCCCCATGTCGGGAGGCACCCGCTGCAGCGCAGTGATCCGCACCGGCTGCTGGGCCAGCCACTGCCACGCGCGGTGGCTGCCGCCGGCTTCGTGAGCCTGTGCATGAACGAATGGCCACAGCCAGCTCAACAGCACCTGCCACGCCTGCAGCGATGCCATGCCCGCGGCACCCGCTTCTTCAAGCAACGACAAACCGTCGGCGGAGCTCGGCGCAAAGCTCGGGCATCGCTGGCGCACTGTCTCCAGCCAGGCCTTCGCATCGTGCGCAAGATCCGCCAACAGACCTCCGTCGAGCAGCACCTTCAGCAGTCCAACGGCCTGCGCTGCATCACCCCATGCCCGGTCGGTCGGCAGCAGCAGCGCCAGCACGGCCTGCCGGGCTCGCAGGCCCGCCAACTGCGGCAACGCCTGGGCAAGCAGCTGGCGTGCATCGTCCGGCGGCAATGTGTCCGTCCCGCCCCACCGCGCGATCGTGGCGAGCCAGGCCTCGACGGCGGCGCCGGCCAACATGCCTGGATGCAGCGCCACGGCCAGGAAGCTGCGAAGAATGGCACCGCAGGCGTCCGGCACCTCCCGCGCCAGCACCTCGCGGTGTTTGCCGATCGTCTGCTGCCAGGCGTTGTCCAGCAAAACCCGCAGGGCCTGAACCTCGGCAGCGTTGCCGGCCGCCAGCCTGACGCCGACATGGCGGTGCAGTGCGACCAGCCAGCGGCGCAGCGTCTTTCCGTACGCCGCCGCGAGCCGCGGTGATACGCCCGGGCCGGCGATCGGCAAATTGTTCAATACGCGCTCCAGCGTCTCGCGCGCCTGTGGCGGGTCCAGGGTTGCCAATCGACGCAGTGCCTCGTCGAGAACCGCCTTTCCTCCGCCTGCCACGGCCGCCTCGACCTGCCGGAACACATCGGGCTCCTCGGTGCCGGGCCGGGTGCTCGCCGGTGTCGGGATCGCGGCGGCAGGTTCCGGCCTGGAACGCTTGCCGGTGCGCGCGCAGCCCGGCATCGACGTCCCTCGGGGCGGCGACCGACGCGGGCTCGAGCGCCGGGGAGCCTCACGATGCAATAAATGCGCATAGGGTGGAAAAGCGCCACGCTGCGCCCCCATCTCGATCGCCTCCGTGCATTGCTTGTCGAACGCACGCTTGAACGCGTCCGAGGTACCACTCCACGGTTGCGCGCACAGCAAGCAGTCGAGGCGACGCTCCATCGTCCTGGCCTTCGTCGCCGGCAACGCCTCGATGGCCGAAGGATGTGCCGCAAGCCATGCCCACGCCTCTTTGAAGTCGGGTTCGAAAGCCTCATATTGCACGTCGGGCCACAGCCATGCCATCAAGGCGGGCAGCCCGGGCACATCGCCGAGCGCAGGCACGACCGCCTTCAGGACGTCGAAAGCCTGCCGGGCGGACAGCTCGATCGGACGGCACGCCGTTGCCAGCATCTCGATCCAGCGCGCTGCCTGCTGCTGCGGCAACCGCAGCGCCGTTCGATCGAGCAGCACGTTCAGCAGTTCCACGTGGTTCGGCAGCTCGCCGGCAGTCGTCACGCGCAAGGACGGCTGGAGAACGATCAACAGCGCCCGCCTGGGCTGCAAATCATTCAGGCGACCCAGCGTGTCGCGCAACAAGGTCAGCGCATCACTGCGCCGAATGTGCAAATCCGAGCACCAGGCGCCGATCATCGAGATCCACTGCGCGGCTTGCTGAGGATCCAGTGCTTTCATCAACGCCGGATGCAAGGCCGTGACCAGCAATCCGTTCAACACGGACTGGCACGCATCACGATGGCGCCCCGCCGCGCCCGTTGCTCCGATCCATTGCGTCCGCGCCCTGAGCAGCAGGCTCATCACTTCGGGAAGGGGCCATGAGGGCGCATCGAGCGCGGCGCTCAGGTTCGTCAGCCAGGACATCATCAGGCTCGCGCGCGTCGATGCGTGGTCGTCCTGCAGATCGGCCGACAAGCCCGGCACGCGCGTCATCGCGTCCACGAGGAGTGCGAAGGCGTCCTGCTCACCGGGCAGCACGATCGGGTCGGGCAAGACGGGCAGGCTCAGCTGCCGCCCGTCATCCGGCGCGGTCTGGAGCTCCATGGCATCACTCGTCCTTGCGCTGTGCGGAATCAGCTCAAGGTGGTGCAACCACCATATCGAGTCATGCGAAAAGAGCGGGACCAGAAAGTCCAACGAAGCGCTGCTGCCACTCAGAAAACCGCGCTTGTCACCCGCTGTCGCTCGCGGGTCGAGAAGCTTGTCTTGCACGAGCTCCTTGAGTTCGTCGAAGCGACCCTTGTCGGCGAATTCGTCCAGCAGGTGCACCTTGGACGAAGCGGGCTGCGTCTGCGAGACATATTCCGACAACGGAAGGCGAAAATGTGGGTGTGTGGGTCGCATCGCGCCAGGCAGGAAATGAAGAGTCTCCTGAGTAACGCCAGCGGTCACTCGGTTCCTCCAATGTCACCCCAAGCGGCAAATTCATGCCGAACCTCGATGCCGCCTCACCGGCTCAGGCTCCGGTAGATCGCCATCACGTTCTGCACATACGCCTGCGTCTCCGGGTACGGCGGGATCTCCCGGCCGTACTTCATCACCGCACCCTCGCCGGCGTTGTAGGCCGCCACCGCCAGCTCCGGCTGGCCTTCGAACATGTTCAGCAGCAGGCGCAGGTAGCGCGTGCCGGTGCGCAGGTTGGCCTCGGGCTCGAACAGGTTGCGCTCGGCATCGGCCAGCCCCATGCGCTGCGCGGTCGCCGGCATCACCTGCATCAGCCCGATCGCGCCCTTCGGCGACACCGCGTTCGCATTGAAGCGCGACTCCACATGCACGATCGCGCGCAGCAGGTTGACATCGGTGCCGAAGCTGCGCGCCACCGACGCGATCAGCGGGTCGTACGCGCTGATCCGCTCGGCCGACGGCACCGCCGAGATCGCGATCGACGACGGCGGCAGCAGCGCCAGGCTGCCGCGCCGCTGCGCGTCGGCCGCCATCGCCTCATCGGCCAGGCCGAGGATCGAGGCCACGTCCTGCGCGCTCAGCGGTTTCGCGGCCCGCGCCGGCGGCGCCACCGGCACGCACTGCACCCCACCGTCGGCGATCGGCCGCGCGCTCAGGTAGCGGTTGCCGAACGGGTCGGTGCAGTCGAAGGCCGCGCCGGCCTGCGAAGCGGCCCCCGCCAGCAGCGCGCCGATCGACGCCCGCACGCCACGCGTCCACATGGCCGTCTCAGTACGCGGCCGCCAGGTGGTCCGCACGGCCGCGGCGGGCCAGCGTCTCGGTCGGCGTTTCGCGGAAGTACTTGCGGTACGAGGTGACCAGCGTCGAGCGGTTGCGGATGCCCCAGCGCGCCGCGGTCTCGATCACGCTGTGGCCCGGCGCGTCGTCGCGCAGCAGGTCGGCGCGGATGCGCTCGACGCGGCAGCGCTGCATCACCTCGCCCGGCGTCATGCCCAGGTGGTTCTTGAAGGCCCATTGCAGCGCCCGCTCGGTCACGCCCATGTCGTCGGCGATCTCGCGCACGCTCAGCTCGGCGCAGTCCAGGTGCTCCAGCAGGTAGCGGTAGGCACGGCGGTACTTGGCCGGCAGCCGCATCTCGATGTCGTCCTTCACCGCCACCGGCGCCGCCACGCCAGGCCGCGCCGCGCGGTCGTCGAAGGCCGATTCGGTGCGCACGCACTGCATCGATTCGAGCGCATAGCGCTGGTAATGGCGCATCGATTCGTCGACCCGGCCCGACAGCGCACACACCTTGGCCAGGCAGTACGACAGCTCCATGCGCCAGCGTTGGCGCCCGCCCATCTCGGCTTCGCGCGATTGCAGCGGCTCCAGCGTGGCCCGCGCCAGCTCGGCCTGGCGCAGCGTGATCGCGACCAGCGCGGTGTCGAGCCGCGCCTGGCGCTCGAGCGTCGCGAGGCCGAGCGTGCGCAAGCCGGCGATGTGATCGGGCAGCGCGGCCTGCGCGCGGGCATCGCCACACGAGGCCAGCACCAGGTCGCGCAACTGGCGCAGCCGGCGCTCCACCAGCGGGAAGCGGCCGTGCGCAGTCATGCAGTGCTCGATCGCCGACAGCGGCTGCAGCTGGGCCGAAGCCGGCATGCGGTCGACCAGCGGCGATTGCCAGAACACGTGGTCGCGCAGGTCGTCGTGCGCGCGGATCTCGCTCTGTGCGAGCAGCTCGACGCGCACCAGGCTGACCAGCATCGCCAGCTGGGCCGAATCGTCGTCGCGGGCGATCTCGCTCGCGTCGTCCAGCGCCTGCATCGCGCGCTCCTTCTGGCCGAGGCCCTGGCGGGCCATCGCCATTGCGCACATCGCCTCGACCTTCTGCGCCGGCGTCGCGGCCTCGTCGACCGCGATGCGGCCGAAGCAGGCCGCGGCGGTGCCGTAGCGGTGCTGGTACAAGCTCAGGAAGCCGGTGCCGCGGCACGACACCACGCGCACCGTGCCGCGTTGCGCGCCGCCGGCCAGCTTGACGGCCAGGCGGTAGGTTTCTTCGGCTTCTTCGGCGCGGTCCAGCGACAGCATCAGGTCGCCGCACAGCTGGGCGAGTTCGCTCAGCGTGTCGTCGCTCAGGTGCGCCGGGCGGTCGCCCAGCAGCGCTTCGGCTTTCGAGACAGCTTCCTGGACGCGGCCTTCGAGCACCGACGACATCAGGGCCTGGGCGTGTTCGTGGCGGGCCAGGACGGTGAGGACTTGAATCTGCATTTCTATCTCTCCTTTGGGTGCAAGGTCCGATGCAGGACCCGATGCAGCTCAGTCTCGTGATCGCATGAAAAAACAAGCTCATGAACGCTCAGTCACGCCGGTTGCCTCAAAACCGAGAAAGCGCAGGCGATCGATTCGCAAGCTTGCGAAAACGCGCGTTGCCGTGGCCGGGGCTGACGCGAAGCTGACGCCGCGCGCCCCTCGAAGAAGCGCGCCGGACGCGTTTCTGTCGCGTGATGCGCAAGCGTGATCCGTTTCACGAAAGTGCAGGTGTACCTGGCCCCGGATCGGCCGATTCTCAAAGTTGAGACCGTGCGTGTCGGCTGGGGCCTGCGAGCGAGGCGGATGTCTCACGAAGTCACTTGAATCCTCAGGACGAAGCATGAAAAAGATCTGGCGCCGCGGGATGCCCTTCTCGCCCGAAGTGGCCCCGCTGGTGTCGCGCATGCCCGCGGTCGACGAATACCGGGAGTCGCTGCTGCGGCTGCAAGGGGTGTGGGACAGCTTGTCGATGCTCGGCCAGATGAGCGGCACGCTGCCCGACATCGGCGCGACGCGCGCCGCGTTCCAGTCGCTGTCGGAAGACCTGCTCGACAGCCTGGGCCGCACGCTGCTCGCGAACGTCGAGCAGCGCATGCGCAGCCAGGCGCAGGTGGCGATCGACATCCTGGTGCGCAACCTGTTCGAGCGCACCGCCGACATCGGATTCCTGAGCACCGATTCGCAGCTGCGCGAGGCGGTGCGGGCAAGCAAGTCCGCCGAGGGGATCGACGCCGCATCGCTGCGCGCACTGCAGGCCCGCTTCGCCGAGTACGCGGCCAAGTACACGGTGTACGACGACGTGATCGCGCTGGCGCCCGACGGCCGCGTGCTGGCGCGGCTCGACGATTCGATCGATGCCTGCGCCACCGGTCGCGAACCGTGGCTCGCGCAGGCGCTGCAGGGCGCCCCCTATGTCGAGCACTTCGGCGACTCGGCGCTGATGGGCGGCCGGCGCGCGCTGCTGTATGCGGCGGCGATCCGCGTCGACGAACGCATCGAAGGCGTGCTGTGCCTGTCGTTCCGCTTCGACGACGAGATGCGCGCGATCTTCTCGCAGCTGCTGGAGCCGCGCGACCGCAGCGTGATCGTGCTGTCGGACGCGCGCGGCGCGGTGCTGGCGTCGTCCGACCCGTGGCAGGTGCCGGTCGGCGCGCCGCTGCCGGCTGCGGCGCAGCGTGGCCACCAGCTGGCCCGCTTCGCCGGCCGCGAGTACCTGCTGGTGCATGCCGCCGCGACCGGCTACGAAGGCTACAAGGGCCAGGGCTGGTCGGCGCATGCGCTGGTGCCGGTGGACCAGGCCTTCGACACCGCCGAGCTGCAGGACGCCGCGACCGCAGCAACGGACGCCGACGACCTGCTCGCGCGCCTGGACACCCGCGAACTGTTCGGCGAGGCGCTGCGCACCATCCCGACGCAGGCACGCCACATCCAGCGCGACCTGTCGCGCGTGCTGTGGAACGGCCGGTTGCGACCGGCGGGCGAAGGCACGTCGAACGCCTTTGCCGCCACGCTGCTGCGCGAGGTCGGCCAGACCGGCGAGCGCATCCGCCAGGTCTTCGAGCAGGCGATCGCGAACTTGCACCGCTCGACGCTGAACGCGGTGTTCGACGAGGCGCGCCACCATGCGCGACTGGCGATCGACATCGTCGACCGCAACCTCTACGAACGCGCCAACGACTGCCGCTGGTGGGCGCTCGACGGCGTGCTGCGCGGCGTGCTGTCGCAGCCGGCCGGCCAGCGCGACGCCGCGCGCGCCGCCGCGGTGCTGCAGCGGATCAACGGCCTGTACACGGTGTATGCGCTGCTGGTGCTGTTCGACACCGACGGCCGCATCGTCGCGGTGTCGGACCCGGCCGAACAATCGCGCTGTGGCGAGCGGCTCGACGCGCCCTGGGTGCGCGAGACGCTGGCGCTGCGCGATCCGCAGCAGCATGTCGAATCGGCGCATGCGGCGAGCGACCTGTACGGCGGGCGGCCGACCTTCGTGCACGGCGCGGCATTGCGCGCCGACGATGGCACCGCGGCGGTGGTCGGCGGCATCGCGATCGTGTTCGACGGCGAACCGCAGTTCGCGGCGATGCTGCGCGACGCGCTGCCGCTCGATGCGCAGGGCGCGCCGTCGCACGGCGCGGCGGCGCTGCTGGTGACGCGCGCCGGTGCGGTGGTCGCGAGCAGCGACAGCGCGCGCTGGCCCGTCGGCAGCGGCTGGCCGGTGCCGGCGGACTGGCAGGCGCTGGCGCGCGGCCTGTCGGCCAGTTCGGTGATCCACCTCGACGGCGTGGCCTGGAGCGCCGGCTGCAGCGTCTCCGGCGGCTACCGCGAGTACCACGCCGACGGCAGCGTCGGTCCGCACGACCTGTTGTCGGTGGCGCTGCTGAAGCTCGGCGCAGTGCAGTCGCAGGTGCCGGCGGCGCCGCTGGTGTTCGACAACGCCGCGACCCCGCCGCGCGGCAAGGAGCCGCTGCTGTCGATCGCGAGCTTCCTGTGCGCCGGCCAGTGGCTGGGCGTGCCGTCGGCGATGGCGCTGCAGGCCCTGCAGCCGCCGCGCATCGCGGCGCTGCCGAATGCGCCGGCCCACCTGCTGGGGATGCTGGAGTTCGAAGGCCTGCTGCTGCCGGTGGTCGACCTCGGCGTGCTGCGCGGCACCGGCGCGGCGACCGACCCGCAGGCGGCGCTGGTGGTGGTCCAGGGTTCGCGCGGCCAGCGCTTCGCGATGCGGGTCGACGAGCTCGGGCCGGTGTTCGAGGTCGCCAGCGCCCGCGTGCAATCGCTCGCGCGGCCGGGCGGCGCGCAGGAGCGGCTGGTCAGCAGCCACCAGCGGATGCTGATCCTGATGGACGTCGACGGGCTGGTCGCGCAGGCGGGCATTGCGGCGCTGGCGGTGGCGGACGTGACGACGGTGGCGGAGGTCGCGCTGGTCTGAACAAGCTTGCGTTCGCCCTGAGCCTGCGCAACCGCGGAGGGCAACGGTGTCACTTCAACATCGACAGCCGTTGTAGGAGCAGCTCAGCAAACCGTGCGCGCCAGCGGGCATTGGCGGGCGACGGATGGGGCATCGGGTGCAGGCGGACGATGCGCGCCAGCCCGGGCAAGGGAATGTCGATGCTGCGCTCGTACTTGATGTCGCCCTGGTCCCAGAAGGCTTGAAGCTGCTGCCGGATTTCGTCCGGCTGGCCGATGCCGAACCAGAAGAACGCCTCGTTCCCGAACGTGATGACATCGCGGCCGCTCCACCGAGCGTGCATGAACTGCAGCAGGATCGGCTGGCACGCGAGCCGCACCTGCTGGCTCCAGGGCTTGTTGCCCCTGGGCTTGAACGGCACCGTGCTCATCCAGAAGAATCGCTCGCCGATGCGCAGCCGGCCTTGCTCGTCTTGCGGGGCGGATGGCGTGTAGAACGACAGCAAGGCATTGCGCAGGCGCTGGCCGGATTCGCCGATGAAGGGGATGCCGCACCTCGCTTCCTTTTCACCGGGGTCCCGGCCGAGGAAGCAGATGGCGGCGTCGCGTGGGCCGCGGGGGAGCACCGGCTGGAGGTCCGGACCGTGGGCGCCGGCATCGAGCTGGGCGTGGCCGCGGACGATGTTCTGCAAGTCGCGGACGATGGGTTCGGTCATGATCAGAGGGGCATGGTCCGGGCTGCCGCGAAATGTGCAGTTCCGTAGATCAATGCGATGTTGAACACCGCGATGGCCAGTGGGACGCAGATCGACACAGCGATCGTCAGAGCGGGGTGGTCTCGAAAATCTGCAGCATGCGCGTCGACACCAGGCAGTCAACCCATGGCGTGCGGATTCCAGCCTTCAGGACGCGAGTCCTGCTCATTCGACGCGAACGTGTGCAGCGACGCCTTGAGGCTCTTGACCCTCGGCCCGCTGCCGCCGGCCCGCAAGGACACGTGCTCTTCCTTCAGTTGCTCGGCCTGTCTTTCGATTCCGCCAGGCAGGTATTTCAGCAGCTCACCACTCGATGCGACGAGGCGCCAATGCGGGACCCCGTCAGGTTGCGCTGCGATCGCACGCAGAGCCTGCTTTGTCTGAAACGGGCAGACGGTGTCTGTGCCATGGAGCTTGGCCAGTTCCCGGCGCAGCACCTCCATGGTCACGACTTTGCCGGGCGGGACCTTCTGCAGTTGCAGTGCCACCGTGCCGGGGCTGGGAAGCAGCATCGTTCGCGCCCCGCCGAAGGACTTCTGTCGATCGGGGGGTATGGCGACGATTTCGTCTTGGAGCATGTGCATGCGGGCTCCTTGCTTCGCAAAAGAGGCCTCGTGCCTCGGCGGTCTTCCAGCGTACCGGAAACCAGTCCTTCGCGAACTTCGGCCTGTGGCCGGACTGGGCCATTCGGCGTCGCGGCCCGTGCGGCTGCCAGCGCCCAAAGCGAACTGCGACACGTCCCGGTGGCGACCGCAAACTACAAACTCGCCAAGCTCGGCGCCGGCAATCAACCGTTCAATGGTGATGCTGCGTCTGCGTTGGCACGCTCGTCGCCCAGGGCCGCACCGACTGCGATGCCAATGCCAGCACCCACCGCGAGGCCGATGCCGATACCCAAGGCCAGGTGTCCCAGAGCAAGTCCAACTCCGGCGCCAGAAGCCAGTCCCAGTGCCGTGCCCCACCCGACGCCAACGCCAAGGTAATGTTCACGCATCTCGCGCTGCTCTTCTTCCACAGTGCTTCTCCTCGATGCCAAACGATGGATCTCAGTTGCGGGCCGAGGCCTCTGCGGGGCGTCGGCACGCATAGCCTACCCGAATGCTGACAGTCGCGAGCGACCGAATCTGGCCGAGTGTCGCCCTTGCTGAAGTGCATGTTCATCGCATACCCCAGCCCGGCCGCGGCCACGGAGCACCAGGGCGTATTCCAACTGGGTCGGGAAGAACGTCGTGGCGATGTTTGTGGCGTAGATGCCGAAAAGGGAAGAAATCGAACATCTCGAGCAGGTTGCCGCTCGTGACTTGCAGCACGGATCGCAGCTGCGCGTTGCGGAAGCAAACCGGGAGGTCGGCGGGTGGAAAGCTCCGGATGTCGAGGCTCATGCAGTGGTTCCCGTCGAGTCGTAGCTGTGCGTCAGGATCGCTGCAATCCGGGCAGACCCTGGGGACACGGCCGCGCAGCCGCCACGAGCGGATGTCAAACTCGACGGCGATTGCTGCATCCCTTCAACCGCCCTGCAACACCGAGCACGCCATGACTTTCCGATCGCCAGTGTTGCGGGATCTCTTCCACTGTCTTGTTTCGTTCACCGCCTCACTCGCGGTCTCGCTCGTCGCATCGCTGCCTGCCGCCGCGGCCGACAACGGCGGCTCCAAACCGCCGATCGTGCTCGGGCTGACCGGTGAACTCAGCGGGCTGGCTGTCGGCGTCGAAGGCCTGCAAGGGGCCACGGCGTATTTCGATTCGATCAACAAGCGTGGTGGAGTGTCCGGTCGCTTGATCGAACTCAAGGCCTACGACGACGGCCGCGACATCAAGCGGGTGGTGCAGAACACCCAGAAGCTGATAACCGAGGACCGGGTCTTCGCCTTGTTCGGCTACCGCAGCACGCCGTCGCTGGAGGCGGCAATCCCGATCCTGTCGAAGGAAGGCGTGCCGATGATCGCGCCTTATTCCGGCGCGCAGTCGGTACGCTCGCCGCACAACCCGATGGTCTTCCACCTGCGGGCCAGCTACCAGCAGGAGGCGACCAAGCTCATCGACCACCTCGCAACCGAAGGCGTGCGCAAGATCGCGGTGTTCTACCAGGACGACCCGTTCGGCAAGGACGCCTTGTCGGGCATGGAGCAGGCGCTGAAGAAGGCAGGACTCGCGGCCATTGCACAGGCCACCTACGACCGCAAGACGCTGAACATAGAGGCCGCGGTCAAGGCCATCGCAGCGTCGGCCCCGGACGCCGTGGTGATGGCCTGCACGCCCAGCGCCTGCGCCGATTTCATCAAGCAGATGAATGCCGCCGGGCGCCGGCCGCAGTTCCTGCTGCTGTCGAACGTGAACTCCAACGAATTCGTCAAGTCGCTGGGCGACCTCGGCCGCGGCGTCGTGATGTCGCAGGTCGTGCCCTATCCCTGGAGCAACACCATCCCGCTGGCACGCGAGTACCAGCAGGTCCTGAAGGACGGCGGCAACAAGGTGCCGGTGTCGTACGCCAGCTTCGAAGGGTTCATCGCCGCGAAGTTGGTGGTCAACGCGCTGCGCTCGGCCGGATCCGACCCGACACGCGCAGGCCTCATTGCCGCGTTGGAGAGGATGGACGACGTGGATCTCGGAGGAATGCGGGTGCACTTCTCGAACAAGAACCACAACGGCTCCAGCTTCGTGGACCTGACGCTGGTCAGCCTGAGCGGCACCTACATCCACTAGGAACTGAGCTGCGTCAAGCCGGGGGATCCTGTCTCCAGGCACCGCACGCGTCTCATTCGCTTCACGCGCCGCGATCGGCGCGCCGCCAGCCAATGAATGCTTCCCGCAGGCGAAGCAGTCGTTCGAAGTGGCGACCGTCGAGTGACCGGTATTCGGCCGACCTGTCGCACGGCGCGGTCGACCCGAATGACTCATTTCAGTCTGAAGCAGCTGGGTTGAGTTGTTGCGCGCGCCTGGCACTGGCGTTGGCGTGCACCAGGGCGTCCTGCTCGCCATGGATCTGGAGCATTGGCTTGCGAACAGCCTGGAGCCCCTTCGCCGCATCGACCGTCATGCGATGCACGACACGCTGCATGTCGAACGATGCCAGCGCGGCATTGGCGAGCAGCCGTTGGACGGTTTCATCCGAGGGCTGGCGATGGAAACACAGCGTCAGAAAATCGCGTTCTGCATCGAGACGCGTGCGCAGGTCGAAGGAACTCATGTCTCGATAGACCTCGGGATGCGGCTGGATCTGTGCCGCGTCCAGTTCGATGACGCCGCCCACGTACACCACGCCGGCGATGTCCGCATCGCCGTACTTCGCCAGGTAGTTGGAAATCACGGCAGCTCCCAGCGACGCAACGCGAGCGGCTGGCCCTCATCGAGACACAGATCGACGATCTGGAACGCCGGCGCGCGCGATTGTGCGAGATGCTGGTCGACAACAGCGGCTGAGCTTCGGGGCGGCCAACGCAGTTGCTGCCAATCATCGGCCATCGCTGACCATCGACATGCCCCGAAGGCTGCCATGGATTGATGAACTGCTTACAGTGCCATGCCGCGACGCACTCTTGCGAGGAGATCACGCATGCCTGAAGCGCCCGAGGCCACGCTGGAAAAGATGAATGCCGCCATCCTGAGGCTCGACGTCGACGCCGCGCTGGCGTTCTGCACGGACGACACGGCCTGGACCTTCGAGGGTGACCAGGTGCTGAGGGGGAAGCAGGCGGTCCGCCAATGGATGCTGGAAAACTACAAGGAGCCGCCGTCCTTCACGCTCCAGCGCACCGTGGCTGAAGGCGACTTCCTGGTTGCGCTTGGCGAGATCACCGTGCCGGATGAGCACGGAAGGGCCGTCCTTCACAACTACTCGGACGTCTGGCGCCTTCGCGACGGGCTGTTCGCCGAGCTGCACGCCTTCGTGGTGAAAGCCCTTCAGCCGGACACCTGGAACGCAACCGGGCTCGCTAACGATGGGTGAGCCGCGTACCAATCATCGCTTTGAGCTGATCGCAAAAGCGCTGCGCCACGGGTTTGAGGCGCCCGCCTTCCAGACTCAGCAAGCCAATGCGACGCGTCGGGCTCGCGTCGGCGATGACGACGCCCTTGAGCATCGCATGACTGCGCTCCAGTGCCATCGAAGGGACCATGCCGATGCCGAGCCCGGCTTCCACCATGGCCAGCAGCGTCGCCACGTGGCTCACCTCCAACCAAGGCTGAGGCGGGCGCCTCTCCTCGTCGAAATAGTCGTCGAGCACCTGCCGGTTCCTGCTCGTGCGTGCAAGCGAAAGCCAGCGCTCGTCGGCGAGGTCCGCGAGAGACACCCGGCGCCTGCGCGCCAGCGGATGATCGCGGCGCAGCGCCAGCACGTAAGGATCGTCCCAAAGCGCTTCGAATTTCAGTCCCGCGTCCGGCGCGGCGCGGAAACCGAGTCCGAAATCCGCCTCGCCGGACTGCACGCTCGCGGCGACATCGTTCATGCCTTCGTCCATCACGCGGATGCGCACATGCGGCATCTGCTTCGTGAACGATGCGATTGCCGCCGGCATCAGCGTGTTCGCGCCACTGGGCAGGCACGCGACCGTGACGCGCCCCGCATGGCGCGCCGACATCTCGTTGATCCCCAGCACGGCCGCTTCCAGGTCGTCGAGCGCGGCGCGGGCGCGTGACAGGAACGCTTCTCCGACGCGGGTCAGACGCACCTCCCGCGTGGTGCGCTGAAACAGGCGCGCTCCGAGCAATTGCTCGAGGCGTTCGACGCGGCGGCTCAGCGCGGCGGGAGACAGGTGGATGTCCTCCGCGGCCGCGCGGAATCCCTGCCGGTCCGCGACGGCCACGAAAGCCTGCAATTGCTGCAGATCGAAATTGATACGCTGCACGCAACAATTGTAGTGAGCATTGCACTTGTTGCGGCATGCGGCGAGGCAGATCATTCGGCGACGAAAGCAACCAGGAACCGCCGTGCGACCCCACATCCCGCCTCTTGTTCGCAGCGCGTGCGCGGCATTGACGTTGACCCTCGCAGCCGGTGCAGCGCTCGCCGACACGCTCAACGTGGTGTCTTCCGGCGGCTTCGCGGCCGCCTACAAGCAGCTCGTCCAGACGTGGCAGGCCGATCCGTCGCGCAGGGTGCGCTCCGAATGGGGGCCTTCCATGGGGCAAACGCCCAACGCCATCCCGGCGCGGCTGGCCCGTCGCGAACCGATCGACGTCGTGATCATGGTGGCCGACGCGCTGGACCCGCTGATGGCCTCCGGCGCGCTGGTCCCGGGCAGCAAGGTGGTGCTCGCCGATTCCACCATTGCCTGTGCGGTCGCCCGCGGCTCGCCCGTCCCGGACATCCACACCGTTGCGGGGCTGCGGGCAGCCCTGTTGTCCGCACGCTCCGTGGCATGGTCCGACAGTGCCAGCGGCGAATACATCGAACACGAGCTGCTGCCCAAGCTCGGCATTGCCGAGCAGCTGCGCGGCAAAGGGCGGAAGATCCCCGCGACACCGGTGGGCGAGATCGTGGCCAGGCACGAGGCGGATTTCGGATGCCAGCAACGCAGCGAACTGCTCGCCATCGCCGGGATCGACATCGTGGGCGACCTGCCCGATGAAGTGCAGCGCGTGACGCGGTTCGCCGCGGCGATCGTCGCCTCGAGCGAGCACCAGCAAGAAGCGCGAGGCTTCCTTCAGTTTCTTGCCGCGCCGCAGAACGCGACCGTCATCCGCGACACAGGCCTGGTGCCTGCTGCGCGCCAGAATTGACCCCCTCGACAGGAGACAGACATGAGCACGAACATTCGCCGCACCTTCCTGGCCTTGCTGGCCTTGATCGGGCTCGGCAACGCATTCGGCACCGCGGCCGCCGCCGACGCGTGGCCCTCGAAACCGATCACCATCATCGTCCCGTTCTCGGCGGGCGGAACCAACGACATCCTCGCGCGCATCGTCGGCCAGAAGTTGCAGGCCTCACTGGGCAAGCCGGTGATCGTGGACAACCGTGGGGGAGCTGGCGGCACGCTGGGCGCCTCGCTCGCGGCACGGGCCGCGCCGGACGGCCACACCTTCCTGATGACAGCCATCGCGCACGCGATCGCACCGAGCCTCTACAAGGGCCTGACCTATGAACTCACCCGCGACTTCGACCCTGTCGGCCTGATCGGCACGACGCCGAACCTGCTCATCGTGCATCCGTCGGTGCCGGCGCAGAACGTGGGGGAATTGATCGCGTACGCCAAAGCGAACCCCGGCAAGGTGACCTTCGGCTCAGCCGGACCTGGCAGCACGGAGCACCTCGCCGGCGAACTGTTCCGCTCGATGACCGGGACGCAGCTCACGCACGTGCCCTACAAGGGTGGCGCGCCCATGATGGCGGACCTGATCGGGGGCACGATCCAGATCGCGCTGGAAACCAGCCCGTCGGCGTCACCGTATGTTCGCTCGGGCAAGGTGCGCGCACTGGCCGTCACCTCGTCGAAGCGGGTCGGAAATTATCCGGACCTGCCGACGCTCGCGGAGGCAGGTCTGCGCGGCTACGAGATGACGACCTGGTTTGCACTGATGGCCCCGCACGGCACGCCCGCCGCGGTGCTCGAACGCATGCACAAGGAGGTGAACGCCGCCGTGCACTCCGCCGACGTCCAGGCGCGCTTCGCGGAGCAAGGTGTGACTGCCGGCGACATGACGCCGGCAGCGCTGCAAGCGTTCATCCGCAGCGAGACCTCGCGTTGGGCGCTGGTGGTGCGTGAAGCCGGCGTGAAACCGGAGTAGCCCGCTGTCGGAAGCGGCTCGATGGCGACCTCCGGCCGAACCGCGACATACTGGCCGGCTGCACCGACTGTCCCTGTCTCCAGGCGGCGGGTGCCATCAGGCTGCCCATGACCGACGCTCCCTACACGACCTTGCCGCAGTGGCCCACCGCTTATGCGGCCAGCGGCGCCAGCGCCACGCTGAAATGCCTCAACGAGGACTTCATCGTGACCGAACTGCCGCTGCAGCTGCCCTGCGGTGAGGGCGAACACATCTGGCTCGACATCGAAAAGAACGGCGCCAACACCGCCTTCGTCGCCCAGCAACTGGCCGAGGCCGCCGGCGTGCAGGAAAGGGACGTGGGCTATGCCGGCCTCAAGGACCGCCACGCCATCACCCGCCAGTGGTTCAGCATCTATCTGCCCAAGGGCGAGACGCCCGACCTGACCCGGCTTCAGCACCCGGAGTTCACGGTGCGGAGCCAGAGCCGCCACGTGAAAAAGCTGCGCCCCGGCGATCTGAAGGGCAACCGGTTCCGCATCGTGCTGCGCGACGTGACCGGCGACCGCGACGCCGTCGAGGCCAATCTGAAGGCCGTTGCGTCACAGGGCGTGCCCAACTACTTCGGCGCCCAGCGTTTCGGCCACGACGGCGGCAACGTCGAACAGGGCCGGGCCATGCTGGCGCGCGAAATCCGCGTGCGCAACCCGAAGAAGAAGGGCATCTACCTGTCGGCGGTGCGCTCCTTCGTCTTCAATGAAGTGCTGGCGCTGCGCATTCGGCAGGGACTCTGGGGCAAGACCCTGCCCGGTGACGTGATGGACGAGGCGGGCCGGCCCACCGGACCGCTCTGGGGACGGGGCCGCGTGATCGCCACCGATCAGGCTCAGGCCCTGGAAAACGGAGTCGCTGAACGTCACGCCACCTTGTGCGACGGCATGGAACACGCCGGCCTGGACCAGGAGCGCCGCGCGCTGGTGGCGAGCCCGGGGGACATGTCATGGGAATGGCCGCAAGCCGATCAACTGGTGCTCACGTTCTCCTTGCTCGCCGGGAACTACGCCACGTCCGTCCTGAACGAAATCCTCCGCACCACGGAGCCCGACCGGCACACGGAGAACGAGCCTGCGGCGGTCGAATGAGTGTCCTCACCTCGGCAACGAGGGGCTGATTCAGCCCGAACGGGGATCCGACCGCGGCGCGAGGCTCTCCTTCACCAGCGTCGCCAGCGCCCGCACCTGGTACTCGTTCGCGAGGCGCTGCACCCGGTCGGCGAACGGCCGGTAGCGCGCCTCGGCCTGCGCCAGGCGCTCGGCCTCGTCGCAGATCGCCGCCATGTTGCCGGCCAGCGTCAACCGGTGCAGTTCCTGCAGCTCGTCGACGGCCGGGATCGACTCCGGCGCCAGCGGCTCGCCCTCTGCCGGCGGCGCGGCCGCATCGCCCTCCCCGTCGCGGTAGATCCAGGTCAGGTCGAGCAGCTCGCCCATCTGCCGCAACAGGCTCTCGCGGCGCACCGGCTTGGCCTCGAAGCCGTTGCCGCCGGACGCGACCCACTTCTGCCGGTCCTCGGCCGTCACGCTGGCCGAAATCGCGATGATCGGCACCTCTTTCAGGCCCGCATCCGCGCGGATGTGCCGCGTGGCCTGCAGCCCGTCCATCACCGGCATCATCATGTCCATCAGGATCAGGTCCGGCTTCTTGGCCTGCGCCCGCGCGATCGCCGCCTGGCCGTTGTCCGCCTCGTCGATCTGGAAGCCGAGCAGGCGCAGCAGCCAGGCCAGCATCTCGCGGTTCTCGGCAATGTCGTCGACGATCAGCACGCTGCGCGGCGCGCCGGCATAGCCGATCGCGCTGCGCTCGACGCGCGCGGTGCCGGCCACCGTCTGCGGCACCTGCACAGCCAGCTCGAACCAGAACATGCTGCCCTCCTCGGGCACGCTGCGCACCAGGATGTCGCCGCCCATCATGCGCACCAGCTGCCGGCTGATCGACAGGCCCAGCCCGCTGCCGGCCACCCGGCGCGCCGCGTCGTGCACCTGCGCAAAGGGCTGGAACAGCCGCTGCAACTGCCCGGCATCCATGCCGATGCCGGAATCGCAGACCTCGAAGCGCAGCCGGGCCCGGTCGTCCTCCACCCCCAGCAGGTGCACGATCAGCTGCACCTGCCCGTGGTCGCTGAACTTGACCGCGTTGCCCAGCAGGTTCAGCAGCACCTGGCGCAGCCGGCGCTCGTCGACCTCCATCGCGTCGGGCAGCTCGCCGTGGATCTCCAGCGAGAACGCCAGGTTCTTCTGCTGCGCCTTGATGCGGATCAGGTCGCCGATCATCCCGAAGAAGCTGGCCGGGTGGACCGGCGCCGGCACCAGGTCGAGCCGGCCGGCCTCGATCTTCGCGATGTCGAGGATGTCGTTGATCAGCATCAGCAGGTGCTCGCCGCTGCTCTGGATGGTCTTCAGCCCGGCCGCCTGCTGCTCGTCGAGCGTGGGGTCCAGCCGCAGGATCTGCGTGTAGCCGAGGATGCCGTTCAGCGGCGTGCGCAGCTCGTGGCTCATGTTGGCGAGGAAGGTGGTCTGCGCGCGCTGCGCCGCGATGGCCGCATCGCGGGCCGCGGTGAGCTGCTGCTCGGCGGCGCGGCGCAGCGTCGCGTCGCGCACCACCAGCACGCGCAACGCGCCGTCGCCGCCAGCGCTCTCCTGCACCGACATCCGGCTTGCCGACACCTCGACCGGGAAACGCCGCTCGCCGTGCTGCCCCATCGCGCTGCGCGGCGAGGCCTGCTCCACGTCGAGCGGCGGGTCCAGCTCCGACAGCAGGTCGCCGACCACCAGCCCGTCGGGCAGCGGCGCGGCCCGGCCGAACATGCGCTCGCCGGCCGGGTTGAGCTGCAGCACGCGATCGCCGCGCACGACCAGGATGCCGTCGGCGGTGTGGTCGATGATGGCCGCGAGCCGCTGCTGCTCGATCTCGAGCGACGCCCGCGTCTGCGCCAGCTGCCGCCGGTCCTCGAGGAAGCGCTCGACCGCGCGCGCCATGCCGCCGATCTCGTCCTCGCCCTGCACCGGCACCTGCACCGGCGCGTTCGTGCGCTCGTCCCCCGCCAGCGCCTGCGGGTGGTCGCTGCGCAGGTGCTGGCTCACCTCCTGCAGCCGGCCGATCACATGGTGGCCGAGGAAGACCCGCGCCACCGCAACGGCCGCCAGCACGCTGCCGATGAACAGCGCGAAGATCCATTGCTGGTGGCGCTCGGACGCGTCGACCACCTGCTGCACCGCCTCGCGGTAGGCGTTGGCCGAGGCGGTCGACCAGGTGCCGGCCGCCGTCCCCATGGCCTGCGACTGGCGGCTGATCTCGTCGCGCAGCCCGGTGATCATCCGCTGCTGCCCGATCAGCTTGTCGCGCATCGCGAACAGCTCGCGCACGTCGGCCGCCAGCCCTGGCTGCCGCGCCGCCGGCCCCATCAGCGCCGGCAGGCGTGCGCGCAGCGCCTCCAGCTCGTCGGTCCGGGTCGCGCCGCGCAGCTGGTACAGCAGCGCCAGCAACGGCAACCGATCGGGCCGGGCCGGCGCCTCGGGCCGGCCGAAGCGTTCTTCCATCAGCGCCCGCCAGCGCAGCTCGGTGTTCAGCGAATCCTCGCGCAGCTGCGTGGCCACGTTGGCCGAGTTGCGCAGCAGCTGGCTGGCCTGGTGCAGGTCGAGCACGACCAGGTCGCCGTTGGTGGTGCTGATCTGCGTCACGATCGCATCGAAGTTGCGCAGGTGCGTTTCCATGCGCTCGAAGCTGCCGTGCAGCGCGACGCCGGTGTCGGCATGGATCAACTGCGACGCATCGAGCGCGATGGTCGCGGTTTCGGCCACCAGGTCTTGCGCCAGCCGCACGCGCAGCAGGCGCTCCTCGGCCAGTTGCCGCGACGCGACGGCCACCTCCCGCACGGCGTACAGCGCAAAGATGCCGCCGGCCCCGAAGATCAGCGCCAGCCCGGCCAGCGCGAGCGCGAACTGCCGCCGAAGCGAATGGGGCAACAGCTGGCGCCGCTTCACGGAACCATCCACCCGCGGCGATCAGCGTTTCCAGATCCGCTTGTAGGCGTCGCGGTAGCCGTTGTCGGGGTCATACAGCATGCGCGAGCCGCCTTCGCAGGCGATGTTCTCCGAGGTGACCAGCCGCGGCGGCGCGACGAAGCCGCTGGTCGGCTGGTGCGCGAACAGCCGGTTCAGCTCGTCGACCGTCTGCCAGCCCTGCTGGTTCAGCGGATCGGCGGCCGTCGCGGTCTGGAACGACCTGGCCGCGATGCGCAGGAAGGCCGACGAGCTGCCGTCGCCGCCGGAGATCAGCCGCACGCCGGCACCCGGCTGCTGCGCGGTGATCAGCGCCGGCACCATGTAGTCGAAGTAGATGTCGTTGACGGCCAGCGCATGCGTCAGGCGCTTGCCGTAGCGCTGCAGCAGCCGGGCGGTGATGGCGGCCATGCGCGAGCCGGTTTCTTCCATGCCGACGTCCAGCATCTCGAGCACCTGGCACTCCTTGCAGGCGCGCACCACCTCGGCCATCGCATGCGCCTTGGTCATCGCCATCCCGATCTTGGAGTCGGTGAAGATCACCACGCCGGCCCGCCCGCCGGCGTCGATGATCGCCTTCGAGGCCGCCATGCGCGCGACCAGCATCGGATCGCTGGTCACGTTGGTGCCCACCGGCGTGCCGGCGATCGGGCCGGGCCACGGGTTCGCATGCCAGCTGACCATCGCGATGCCGCGCCGCTCGAACGGCGTCAGGTCGTAGGGGCCGTAGCCCTTGGTCGACGAGCCTTCGAGCGTCAGCCCGCCCATCAGCGCGATGCCGTCGGGGTGGAAGGCCATCACCTCCTGCATGACCTTGTCGCGGTTGGCGACGATGCCGCCGAGGTCGAACACCTTGACGTTCCAGCCGATCGCCGCGGCCGCCTCGCGCAGGCCCAGCGAGACCGCCAGCACGCCGCCGTTGCGCAGGTCCTCGATCACCATCGCGATGGATTTGCCGGGCTGCGCCGGCGGGCCGGTGTCGACGCGGGGCTCGTCGCCGCAGCGCACCGCCGACGCGACCACCTGCTGCGCCTCGGCCAGCGGTGCGGCGGGCCGGCCGTCGGCGGCCCGCGCCTTGCCGGCGAAGGGCGGTGTCGCGAGCGCCGCGGCGACCACCACCGTCAGCATCACGGCGCGCGGGCAGGCGCGGATTCCGACCAGTGTTCGAACCAACATGAGACACCTCCTGTCAAGGCCGTCCAGCTCGGATCGCCGGCGCCGCGAAAACATCGCCGCGCTCTCGACAAGTCGCTTATCGGCTCTCGGCAGACCCGGCACAAGAGGGTCTGTCCGAGGGTCAAGATGTCAGGGGGGTGCGGGCCGGCGGTGGGCCCAGGCGCGCTCAGTCGTCGCGCTCGAGCCGCTTGCCCATGCTCATCGCGTCGTCTTCCGAGAAGCCGAGGCTCTCGTAGAACGCGATCACCGCGGCGTTGCCGCGACGGATCTGCAGGTTGATCTTCGGGCAGCCGCGCTCGCGCAGCTTCAGCTCCGCCCAGTTCATCAGCGCGCGGCCGAGGCCCCCGCGCTGCAGCGCCGGCTTGACGGCCAGGTAGTTGATCCAGCCGCGGTGGCCTTCATAGCCGGCCATCACGCTGCCGACCAGGCCGCCATCGATCTCGGCCACCGCGAACAGGTCGGGTTGCTCGGCGAACTTGCGCGCGATGTCTTTCGACGGGTCGTTCCACGGCCGCGTCAGGCCGCAGTCCTGCCACAGCGCGATCAACGCGGCTTCGTCCTCGGGCCGGCAGAGCCGGATCTGCCACGGCCGCACGTCAGAGTTTTCCAGCCACCCAGGCCTGCACCGAGGCCAGCGCCTGCGGCAGCTGCGACGCATCGGTGCCGCCGGCCATCGCCAGGTCGGCCTTGCCGCCGCCCTTGCCGCCGACCTGCTGCGCGACGAAGTTGACCAGCTCGCCGGCCTTGACCTTGCCGACGCTGTCGGCGGTGACGCCGGCGGCCAGCTGCACCTTGCCGCCGTCCAGCGCGGCCAGCACGATCACCGCGGTCTTCAGCTTGTCCTTCAGCTTGTCCATCGTATCGCGCAGCGTCTTCGCATCGGCGCCCTGCAGCGTCGCGGCGAGCACCTTCAGGCCCTGCACGTCGACCGCCTGCGACACCAGCTCGTCGCCCTGCGACGAGGCCAGCTTGCCCTTCACCGCGCCGAGCTCCTTCTCGAGCGCGCGCACCTGCTCCAGCACCTGGGCCAGCCGCTGCGGCACTTCGGTGGGCGCGGCCTTCAGCGTGGCGGCCAGCTGGTGCACCGTGCCTTCGAGCGCCTGCAGGTAGGCCAGCGCGTTGGCGCCGGTCACCGCCTCGATGCGGCGCACGCCGGCGGCCACGCCGCTCTCGCCGACCACCTTGAACAGGCCGATGTCGCCGGTGCGGTGCACGTGCGTGCCGCCGCACAGCTCGCGGCTGCTGCCGATGTCGAGCACCCGCACCGTCTCGCCGTACTTCTCGCCGAACAGCATCATCGCGCCGGTCTTCTGCGCCGATTCGATGTCCATCACGCGTGCCTGCGTGGCCGCGTTGGCGAGGATCTCGTCGTTGACGCGGCGCTCGATCTCGGCGATCTGCTGCGGCGTGACCGGCGCGTTGTGCGCGAAGTCGAAGCGGGTCTTCTCGGCATCGACCAGCGAGCCCTTCTGCTGCACGTGCGTGCCCAGCACCTCGCGCAGCGCCTTGTGCATCAGGTGGGTGGCGCTGTGGTTGCGCACGGTGGCGGCGCGCAGCTGGCCGTCGACGCGCGCGGTGACGGTGTCGCCGACCGACAGCTTGCCCTGGCTCATTACGCCGTGGTGGCCGAACACGTCGGCCTTGATCTTCTGCGTGTCCTGCACGCCGAACAGCGCGCCCTCGGCGCTCAGCGAGCCCTGGTCGCCGACCTGGCCGCCGCTCTCGGCATAGAACGGCGTCACGCTGAGCACGACGATGCCGGTCTGGCCTTCGAGCAGCTGCTGTACCGGGCTGCCTTCCTGGTAGAGCGCGGCGACGACCGCCTTCTCTTCGAGGTGCTCGTAGCCGGTGAACGCATGGCCGGCGCCGGTGTACTCGACGGCGCGTGCCATCTTGAACTTGCCGGCCGCGCGGCCGGCCGCCTTCTGCTGCTCCATCGCGGCGCCGAAGCCGACCTCGTCGACCTCGACGTTGCGCTCGCGGCAGACGTCCTGCGTCAGGTCGAGCGGGAAGCCGTAGGTGTCGTGCAGCTTGAACGCGACGTCGCCGGGCAAGGTCTTCTGCCCGCCGGCCAACGCGGCGTCGAGGATCTCCATGCCGTTGGCCAGCGTCTCGAAGAAGCGCACCTCTTCGGCCTTCAGCGTGTCGGTGATGTGCTGCTGGTCGGCGGCGAGCTTCGGGTAGGCCGCGCCCATCTCGCTGACCAGGTCGGCCACCAGCTTGTGGAAGAACGGCTTCTTCTGGCCGAGCTTGTAGCCGTGGCGGATGCCGCGGCGGATGATGCGACGCTGCACGTAGCCGCGGCCCTCGTTGCTCGGGATCACGCCGTCGCTGACCAGGAAGGCGGTCGCGCGGATGTGGTCGGCGATCACGCGCAGGCTCTTGTTCGACAGGTCTTTCTCGCCGGTCTCTCTCGACGCCGCACGGATCAGCCGGTCGAACAGGTCGATCTCGTAGTTGCTGTGCACATGCTGCAGGATCGCGGCCAGGCGCTCCAGGCCCATGCCGGTGTCGACGCAGGGGGCGGGCAATTTCTTGATGCTGCCATCGGGCTGCATGTCGAACTGCATGAACACGTTGTTCCAGATCTCGATGTAGCGGTCGCCGTCGGCATCGGGCGAGCCGGGCGGGCCGCCGGCGACGTCGGGGCCGTGGTCGTAGAAGATCTCCGAGCACGGGCCGCAGGGGCCGGTGTCGGCCATCATCCAGAAGTTGTCGGAGGCGTACTTCGCGCCCTTGTTGTCGCCGATGCGCACCACGCGCTCAGGCGGCAGGCCGATCACCTTCGTCCAGATGTCGTAGGCCTCGTCGTCGTCGATGTAGACGGTGGCCCAGAGCTTGTCGGCCGGCAGCTTGTAGACCTTCGTCAGCAGCTCCCAGGCCCAGGTCAGCGCGTCGTGCTTGAAGTAGTCGCCGAAGCTCCAGTTGCCCAGCATCTCGAAGAAGGTGTGGTGGCGCGCGGTGTAGCCGACGTTCTCGAGGTCGTTGTGCTTGCCGCCGGCGCGCAGGCAGGCCTGGACCGACGCGGCGCGCACGTAGGGGCGCTTGTCGCTGCCGAGGAACACGTCCTTGAACTGCACCATGCCCGAGTTGGTGAACATCAGCGTCGGGTCGTTGGCGGGCACCAGCGGGCTCGACGCGACGATGGTGTGGCCCTTCGATTCGAAGAACTTCAGGAAGGTGTCGCGGATCTCGGAGGCTTTCATCCGGTTCTTTCTCGGTTGGCTGGGGCTGACTCGGGGAACCGGCGATTATAGGAAAGGGGGCGTCGGTCGGGCATTGGTGCTTCAAAGGCGCGTGGGGGGAGGCCGTGGCACGCCGAACGAGTCGGTCATCGCCCCTGGCGGGGCGATGACTCCCCTCCACTGACTGATTTCATGGCCCGTCGCCGAAACTCCCTCCACTCA